>Ga0075122_10001045_pt1 | contig 20511 bp, 34 predicted proteins | sample AntAceMetag02UKB_FD_69790 | JGI IMG/M metagenome (GOLD analysis project Ga0075122, IMG submission 69790) | Saline lake microbial communities from Ace Lake, Antarctica - Antarctic Ace Lake Metagenome 02UKB | ecosystem: Environmental > Aquatic > Non-marine Saline and Alkaline > Saline | place...
CGCGGTTTCCATAGCCGCGGTATATGACCCGGCGATTTGCTTCCCTGCTTCGAGGACGACGTTCATTCTTATCTGTGTTTTTTCAGCCGAGGTCAGGTCATCTGCCAGTTTCCCTACGGCCTTGGCGGCTTTCTGGTAGCTTTCCTCGAATAGGACGTTGATACCGATGCTTCTCAGCACCATTATACGGCCAGTTTGAATGCCTTGTAGTATGCGCTCGAATGCCTCGGATGAGTTGATATTTGCGATTACCGCCGCGTCCTGTGCTACTCTTGCAAGTTGAGTCGCTTTAGTGAGGTCAAGTTGTGCCTGAGCCATTCTTATTATTCCCAGGCGGGAGTTTGTCATTGTGATTCCGGCGTCCTCGAGTCCCTTAACGAAGCCGTTTATTTCTTCAGTTGCGTAACCTGCATTTTCCCCGACGGTATTTAAAACCACACCCAGGGTTTCGTATCGGGCCGCCAGCATAGCCGCTTCCTTGAAAACCTTTTTAAAATGGTATGCCGCTCCCGCTGATACGGCCGCAAATATATCCATTGCGCTGATCTGAGAAGCAAGCCCGCGCAGGATTCCTTTCGTCTTTTTCGCGCCCTGTTCAACGCCCTTGGTATCTATCCCCGTTCCCCACCAGAGTGAGCTTGATCCCCGAGTGTTTATTGCCATCGTTTATACCGCCTGTTTGCGTGTAATCTGGTTCTTTATGAGCCGCTCGCTTGCGGGTTCTTTATTAAAAATATCCCATCGCAGGGGCAGCCGGTTCTCATTCAATAAGATTCCTTCGTTGATGTATTCTCCTGCTTTCTTGAAGTTGCCGTCAGAGAATTCCATCGTGGCCAAAAGGTTTAGTATCTCCGGCATAATTGTTTTGGTATTCGTCGAGCACAGCATTTCCATCGGGTCGCCTGTCTGGGAGTTCATCAGATGCGCTTCCTCAAAAAGCTCCCTGGCCCGTTCCTCATTGTCGTGCTCTATGTAATATTGGCCTAATATCAAATAGACGCCGATGAGTTTCTGGCTGTATTTCAGCGCCTCTGCCAGTATCCGCTCTGCGTTCTCAGCGTCATCCAAGAGGGTGTACGCTCCCATCAGGTTAGAAAATACTTCGAGATAAGCGTACCACCCGGCATGGTATTCCACGCCTGCCATGAGTTCAATCCAGCGGTCCCCGAGCTCGGTTACCTTCTTGTGGTCAGCGGTCGCATAATACGTTTTTATAAGATGCGTGAGGATGTGGAGGTCATCCGGGTTCGTCTCATATTCCGCTTCGAGCATCGGCAGGCTTCTCTCCTTTTTCTCTACAAACAGATCCGCTTTCGTGAATAAGTATCCGTAATGATTTATGAAGATATTGTCCGAAAACAGATATTCGGGGATCGCCTGCGCCTTGTTATGGATTGCAAAACTGTACAGGGGCGGTCCGGCGGTCATGACCTTTCCGATCTCGCCGGCTACTTTTTTCCCCGCCGATACTCCGGGATTTGATTCGACATATTGCGTGAGCTCGCCGGTGTTGATTGTGTCGCTGGTATCATTAAAGTCGGGATGAAACCGGAAGTCCTCATTGTTGTCAAACACCCGCGGTTGGATTACCTCCGCGTATTCCCCGGTGCCGGTCGAATAAAAACTCTTTACTTTCAGGAATATTGTTTTGTACTTATCGTATTTCGGGTTGGTGAGGACGTTCTCAAAAATATAAACGCTTTCCTGTGTGAGTTCCTCATCTGCATCGATAATAAGGATGCGGCGCCCGGTTGCGTATGCTATGCCGTAGTTCCGGGCTGCGGAGAAGTCCCAGGGGGTGAATTTGCGCTCATATACTTTGTCCGTGTATTCCTTGGCGATCCCTACCGTCCGATCCGTTGATCCGGTGTCGATAATTATCAACTCGCTCCATTTTTCATGGATTATCGGCAGGAATGAATCGAGGCATTTTTTGAGGTTGGCTTCCTCGTTTAGGACGATCATGCAAATACTTACTTCGATTTCGTTTCTCATTACAATAAATCCCCAATCTGGCTTATATCCGTTATTTCGTTTGCGTTTGCCATTTCCCCTGTTTCCTCGGTGTCGCTCTTGACTTTCGGTATTGAAAGCAGAAGCATCATGAGATTCTGCCAGGAATAAACCCAGAGTATTTCGTCTATGCTGAACCGAAAATATTTTATTATCCCGCCGATGTATTCCCAGTAGTTTGTGTACGGGCTTCTTTCTTTTCCTTCGCCTCGAGCAGGTTCAGCTTTCGTATCGAGACGGAAGATGCCAAAAAATCCGTTACGTCCATCTGGGCGATCATCAGATTTATAAGCTGCAATAGTTCCGCGGGTGTTGTGTTGTAATCCATGAAGCGGATCAACCACCATTTTCTCGCCTTGGCCCAGGGCGTCATTTTCCGGTTCAATATCCCCAGCGATAATATTTCGAGCATCTGGTCTTTATTTGCGCTGATGTTTCTGATCCCCACATCGAACAAATCGTCGTCATCCGCCTGGTCGATTTCATCCATCGAGTTGATTATTTTTGTGATATTGAAAAGTGTTCCGAGGTTGATCGGATAGACTTTGAATGTCCGGGCCGTTGGTAGGATTTTCAGCCAGTGTAATATTCCGGGGTTCGTTACGGTGATGTCGAAATCCACGCCGTCCTGCAGTATCGTCCGGAGAAGCTCGCTTGCCGTTTCTCTTGAGGCTTCGGGCGCCGCCTCGGGCGGTGGTGTGTCTATTGTTACTTCTTTAACTGGTTCCATGCTCATCCCCTTGTTCGTTTCTATTAATGTTTCGTTTTGTGGACATACCGATAAGGCGCCGCCGGTGCTTTCTCCGGGGCCTCGGGTGTTTTCTCTTTCGGTGTGGGTTCAACCTTTTCGGGTGTTTTCTTCGCCTTTTTCTTCTCTATCCAATTCATCGTATTTCCTTTCTTTAAAAAAGTCCCCGCGTTTGTCATCGTTCTCAGGTTACCCTTTTATTAACGAGACGCGGCGGGGAGCTTTTTGTTCTCGCGATCAGCCTATACCTGCGTTATCACGCATGGCGATATTGCGGTAGAGCTATTTGGCAACAGAATATTGCAGACGAATGCCAACGTTCCCGAGTCGGTTCTTGCGAATTTCAAATCGCCGCTTGCCGCAATCGAAGCCCGCGGGATTTCAATTTTTAACTTTTTCCCGTTAATTGTTTTTGACTGTGCAAATACGGCTTGCTCTTGGTACACGAGGCTCGTAACCGGGAACGAATAAGCCGCCGCTGCTGCTGCTCCGCCGAATGCATGGATCAAAGTTTTGGTTCCCATGTCTCGTACTGCAAATTCCACATACTTCTTGGAATTCCCAAATATTTGAATATCCGGCGTATCTGCTTCCTCAATAAAAAGGTCTGTCACCCCGGGCATCTCAATAACAAAGTGCGCACTATCCGGAACAACGTTGCCTATCGTGTTCAGTGATGTTGCCCCAGGAAATGACCCGCTGGATTCCACGTCTCCGAACTGCAGATATTCCAAGCCTACAAGTCTTATGTTACTTCGTTTATCGCTCATATAATTTCACCTCTTTTCATGCTTTATATTGTGTTGTGCAATTAACTCGGATTGATGAATAACTTATTCCCGCCTGGTCGATGTCCTCCATTGATGCCTGACTGTTTATTTCCAGGTGCAGGTATGAAGTAGTCGATCCGTATGCTTCGAGCACCGTTAATACGGCGGTGGTCATCGCCCGGAGGTTCACGTCGTCCGGTCGTCCGGCTTCGAGGTCTTTGGCAAAACAATTTATAACGATTATCCCGTCCTGCAGATCGATGTCTGTCCCGCCCGCGATGGGAAGTGCCAGTACAACGATGTCCCGCGTTACCAAGTCCACCGGTCTTGCGTTCCGGTAAACTGCGCCATCGAGGGTCGCTCGTACTGCAGCGACGTTCACAATCGCGTATAATTTGTCCAGCAGGTCGAAAGTCGTTCTCATCATAAGATTGCCCCGAGTTGTTTCTTCATGTAAGTCATTAAATCCTGGGCGACGAACGATGCTCCGCTTATAACGTCGTATCCCTTTGATTCGACGGCCGCGGCATATTCCATGCCCGCGACAACGACGAGTATCATACCCTTTGGGTATTGTGCGGCGAGTTCATCGATTAACTGCGCCCCTTTATCATGCGTGACCATCGAGCGTTTTATCTCACCGTTATTTATAATCGCGTAGCCGATTGAGCTTGTGAGGTTCCCCGTCTGGTCGTTATACGTGTGGTTGTTTTTCGCATAATTAACCGCCTGTATCCCAACGAACGAAAGTACCTCAAAAATCTTTGTCAGCTTTTCTTTCTTAAACCCATCGATTTTCCGTTCGATATCTTCCATAGTGAATTCGGGTTTTAATCCTGGCATTTCATCTCCACATGCTTTATGTAGTTCGTTATCTGCACGAGTATATGGTCTGCCGAGGCGAAGGTTAGTTTCGCTTTCTTCGGGACGCCGGTATCGCCGGTGAATCTCTCGGCGAATACTATCCAGTCGTATTGCAAAACTTTCCCGCCTTCTCCGTTGCCGATGGTACCGCTTCTCGGCTGTATATCGCATTCCGTCAACACCAATGTGTTGAGGGTTCCCGGAGTCCAGACGCCCGTCAGGGTGTTTGAAGTTCCGGGGCTAAGCCATGAAATGGTTGCGGTATTCGGATATTTGCTCACCATGATTTATTGTACCTCGAGTCCATTGGGACGTCTATCGTTCCACCTTCGGCTCCGTGCTTTAGCAGGAGTTCCCGGCGTAACGCCATCAACGCGCCCGTGCTGTATTCGATGTATTTCGATCCCTCACGGAATTTCGGATGATTCGCGAGTATCAGATAAATGTCTGCTGCGGCCAGTTCCACCGATTTCTGATATGTCAAGGCGTAAGTAGCCGTGCCGTCCAAGGCCCTGTCTGTCAGAGCCTTGGCCAGCAGGTTATCATTATCATACTCGATCATCGATTGTAGTGCTTGGAGATTGGTCATTAGGCACCGTACGTGGTATGTGATTCTGTATCTAATATCCAGCACTGGTCGATTGTCGGCCATGACGGGAATGCGTTCGTCTCGCCCGACGTATATTCGGCAACCGGATCGGCTTTCCCCCATTTACTCACCAGGATATGGCCTTTCTTCGCAATAGTCGCCTGTTTCGGTGTGTTGGTTTCCATTGCAATCGGGCCAACGAGAGTGTTGCCGAGTTGCAGCGTCGGCGAGAACAATACGTATCTGTCCGCGCTTGAAGAATCGAGCCACGGATCGTATGAAGTCACGCCATGTGCTTTAGTCTCGATGTCTACGCTGGTATCGACAACAACGATCTGTGGGTATCCGTGACCTCTGAGCATCTCGTTTACCTGCTCCAGCCTCGGAACCATTGTAATTCTTGTTGCCCCAACGAAGGATTCGGAGATTGTATAATTCTGAACCTGGGTGCTGGTACGGAATGCAACCCATTTAGTCCGGTTCATAATTATCCATTTAAGATCCGATCCGGCTGCTCGGGCTTCCGCCTGGATAGTGTCGATATCCGTTATTGGCGTATTCGTCGCGTATGCTCCGGTAGTCCAGTAGTTGTTCGCCGCGGCTTCCACTTCCTTGTTCGCTGACGGCAACTGGAAATCGATAACGTCTTCGGTTACGATCCCCGCGCTGTTCGTTGTGGACAAGGTTATGGTACCACCGGCCATCGCCTGTATTGCCAGCCATTCGAGACGCGCATTTACGCCGTCTATGCAGGCATCAACGTCACCGAATACGAGAGCTAATAGCTCGTTTATATCGGTTGTACCGCTTGACTTTAACTGGTTATAGAGGTTCAGATCCGTTTCGCGCATGATTTTTTTCATGCGGATAGGCGGGATATCACCTGTGAGCCGTGAGATTACCTTCCGTCTTTTCTCCGGGGCGCTCGAGTTATATGCCACAACATCGGCGGCTACTCGGTTCCCTTTGCTTCCTATGAGCGTTTCATAGGTGAGCGTTCGAACGGTTTTCACCGGGAAGAAATCGAGATAATAAAGTTTGTCGTATACTCGGTTGTTTAGGAAAACTCCGAGATTTTCGCTCGTGGCTTCTGCCAGAATGGAATGTTCCATGAATGCTCACCTCCTTATGCAAATAATATTCTTGCGGTTAAGGGTGTTTTTACGCCTTCGGTCGGTGCGGCAGCAGGGAGAATAGACTCGTCGACCGTTCCTCGTGTGATAGCCGAAGCGGTTATGTTCTGGAGAGTTTCGCCCGATTCGAGGCGGACTCTGACAGAATCTTGAAGAATGCAGTTGGCTTCGAACAGCGGAGCGGCGAGTGTCGTCACATCGTTTTCTGCCCCGAGAATTTTTGAGGCCGTTGCTACGGAGGCATAATTAAATCCGCCGCCGCCTGCGGTCATTATGATTGTGTCGGTTCCTGCGCCGCTGGTTTTGGTTCCGATAGTTATTGATGCGATTGTTGCCGCCGATGCTCCGCCATCACGCATAATCCAGTCGCCGACCTTGAGGTGGTGACCGATGGCATTCGGCAGGCTCGAACTGTATACGTAGATCGTAACAACCGCAGCCGTATCGATAGCGCATTTCAGTTTCGCGGTTTTAACGACGTTATAAATACCGAGCGAAGATGCGCTTTCAGCCAGGAACGTCCCGGGGTGGAGGAATTTCGTGGTCGTGGGGAGTCGCGTAGTGCCAATCGTTACCCCTCCCTGAATGTCCTCCAAGATTGCGAGAAATACAGGATTAAACTGTACTTCCGTATCTTTTCTTACTTGTAAATTCATGATTTATTACTCCTTTGCTCTGCGGGTATAGCCTTTCGCTATGTGGTTCCCGCTGTTTGTTCGGCGAGTTTGCCCTGGAAGTCCGGGTTCTTTACTGCGCCGTCAACTCCGAGTGAACTGGCATAATCCTTGATCTGCTCCTGTTCAACGGTAGCCCCGGCCTTCCCTGTCTGCACAGATGTAAGTTCGCCTTTTTCGATTTTATCGTCGATGAATTGCTGGTGGTTGCCGTCGAATGCGTTCTTGAGTTCCTTGACGGCTTCTCCCACCTTTTCCGGATCATCGACCTTGACGTATTGTACGAACTCTTCGCCCATTCCTGCGGCCTTGAGTTCCTTGAGGATAACGGCGTTCAGATCCCCGGTTGATAATTTTGTAGATACGCCATCGAATTTCTCCAGCAGCGTATCGAATTTATCCTCGAGTGCCTTGTACCGTTTTTCGCTGTCCGTCATGTCATTCTGATCCTCTTTTTTCTTTGCTTTTGCTTTTGCGTCAGCCGCGGCATCGTCGGCTATCTTTTGGGTCGCTTTCTTCTGCGTCTCAACATACTGATTAGTCCGGCGGTCAGTATCGCTTGCGAGTTGTTTATCGTAGGCTTCCCTGAGTCCGGCCTTGTCGAGCGCCTCGAGGAATTCGTCCCCGGTTAGTTTTTTTGCCTGGTCCAAGTCCGTAGCGAGCGTCTTTACCGCTGCAGCTATTTCGTCCTCTTTTTCGACCTTTATTTGGCCGGCCAGGGATTCGTTCAGACCCGCTTTCCGCAGTGCTTCACGAATTTCTTTGTCAAACATCGTTATTGTCCTTTCATTTTGAGTTTAGTTATTGCCATATCGATTCTGTTTCGTCTTTCCTGTAGAACTTTTTTAGCCGCATTCATGAGTTTTTGATCTACGCTGATTTCGGTATATCTCTCAATCGTTCGCGCGGCATCGTCGATCTCCCATTTTTTGTCTTGTTCTGTCTGGTTCATCAATCTACCCCCTTAACAAAAAAAATAGGCTGAGAAATTAATCTCAGCCCGGTTGTTCCGATACTGTATTTTTAGGCGGGTTAGTGGTGTCTCCCGCGCTTCTTCTATAAGCCTTCTGGAGTCTGTTCGCTATTTCATGGTTTCAACCTTTTCGATGTGGGTCATCCGGCCGTCCTCAAAACAGAACGAAACGCGCCCGTAGTATTTTTTGGCTCCGGCGTTTATCACCCGGTTCGGGTTCGCTATGGCTCTAAGTTCTTCGATTAATTCCGAAATGTCAAGCGTTTTTTTGTATTTCATCGTTTTCCCGGCGTGATATTCTTATAAAAGTCACAGGAAAGGGGCGTTTTATGCCCTATAAGCGATTATCTCTGCTTTGGGTGTGTGTCCGGCTGGTTTCGGCTCCCCCATCTCATTTAAAGCAAAATACAGGAGTGCCATTGCATCGGCTTCGTTATCATCCACTGGGGACCGGTTCTGGGTTTTCTCAAACCATGCAATCATGTCGTCTTTATTTGCCCGTCCCGATCCGGTAACGTATTTTTTAATGGTAGCCGAGTGTACGCCCATGTATTCCGCTCCGATGTATGCTGCGAATTCCATCACTCTGGTCGCCATTCCGACGCCGATCTCGGTTGCGGCGCCCCCCCGGTGGTGCGCTCGTTCGTAGACAATGAGGTCGATTTTGCCCTTCAAGTCTCCGAGGTTATTATGGAATTCTCTGTGCAGCCAGCCGTTAAATCGGAGGAACATCGATCCGTTTGATTCTCCCCGGCGCTTCGCAAAGTCGACGGTACCGCTCTCTATTTGCCCGTCCATCATAAAAGCCCAGCCAGTTTTAGTCCCGCAATCAACCGATAAAATATTCATATGCTCATCCCCTTTTTAGTGTATCCGCCTCTGCAGGAGCCGTACCGCTGCCAAGATTCGGACGTTGCTTTCCGGTTCTTCCTCGGCCTTTACCGATATTCCGGAGTGTTCATCGGCCTCGGCTTCTGTCCATTGTTCCGCAGGATAGTGGCGTTCATACTCCACCGATTCTGCGTCCCGGCCTTCCCGAATAATACCGAATAAGGCGTGGTATACTTTCCCCCGCGTTTTCCTTGTTCGGTTTCCCAACGGTCGCACCTCGGCTGCCGGGTATATTTTGCGGATGTGGTTCATAGCAGTGTCCTTATTCGGCATTTGCCTGTCATTATTACACTAAACTCATTACACAACATATGCGCCATTAGCGTAATTTGTGTTAAGTTTCCTTTAAAATCAATTTCATCCCTGTCGGTAATTATGCACATTTTCCGATGTTTTTTCTTCATCGAGAATGGAAGTTTTAGGACTAAATTACTATTCAATAATGGATTAAAATATTTCTGTGTCAATAAAAGCCTCTCAATCACCGTCCCTTTCGGTTGTTTGTATGAGGTTATCTCCTTATCACGAGCCTCAAGTTGGATCAATAAAGATTTTGCCTCCTTTAAAAATGGGATGTTCCTTGAGCGGAATTTCAAAATCATTTGGTTGGTATCTACCCAGCAGTCAAATATCTCTATATTTTTCTTCTTATACCAAAGCACGGCAGTGTTTTTAAGAGTTATTATCATTGTATACCAGGGCTTTCTCCAATTTCGCGATGCGTTTTGTTAATTCAGCGATTTGCTCTTGTAGGCTTGGACCTATCCCCACATCATATACTTTTCTTAATACTTTGCCGGTTTTGGGATCGACAAATGCCGTAAATGTTCTTATATCCCTATTTTCGCAATCCTCACACATTTGTTTTCCCCGCTATTTGTTTTTGGAAGTTGTCGTGCTCTGCCCTGATGTCGGCTGTCCGGTGGAAAAGTAACGAGTTGTATTGACAGGCGCAGTCGATGCCGTGTATGTCGATTGTTACCGGCGTGAAGCCCATGATCTCGAAAAGGTCGAGTATTTCTTGTATCATCCAAACCTCGTCGACCATCTGGAGGCGCTCCGGGATATGTTTCTGGGCTGCTTGCTGGTACCGCCCGTTCGGGATGTTGAGATATACCCACGCTCTCCCTTTTTTTGCATGCGTTGTTATTGCCTTCATCAAATTCTCGAGATATTTCTTCGGGATGTGCTCCCAAATATCGGAGAGGACGATCCCGTCGTATTTCCGGTCGAGCATGAGGCTGGTTATGTCCGCTTCGATGTATTCGACGTTCTTATGAGCCATGAATTCCTTTGCATAGTTTATGTTCGCCGGGGAGATGTCGACCGCGGTTACGTTCGCACCGAGTTTTGCCATCCATTGGGATGTGATTCCGATCCCGCATCCAAGGTCGAGGATGTCCTCGCCGGCGGTGACGATGCCAGCTATTTTCGCCTTGAATCGGTCGAGGCGCTTATTCCCCTTGTGGTCCAGCCTCAGACGGTATGAAAATTTGTCGTAGAACTCGCGTGTTTTGTCCTGCTCTGATTTAATCATTTCATCCCCTTTTATGACAAAATTACTGTGGCTTCGATGTGTGCTAATTGCGCTTGTATTCTTTCATACTCTGGCCCGACATGCAGAAGTTCGATATTGGTAACTACCAACTCGCTTTCTTCTTCAAAACCATTTACGATTTCGAAGATGGCACCTTCCATTTCTTTTCTTTTTTCCCTTGCTTTCTCGATGTCCATTTTCATCCCCTGCCTTTCTTGCGTCTTTGTTTCTCTGGAAAAGTCAGCTTCGCTTTCCCGCTCTTGAGCAGAGCCGCCATGCCCTGCGTTATGTCCTTGTGGCGTTGCCGGGCTCCGTGGCGCCGTCCGACGATGTATGCCAGGGTTGCCGTCAGGAGCCATGCGAGGATTGTGGTCATTCCCCGCCTCGCTCGTACCATAATTCTATCGCTCTCAACCAATTAGCCCGGCATTTTTTACATACAAATAACTGGAAAAAACCAGAATTAAATCCTGGAATTCTCTCGATTTTGATATGTCTAAATGGTATCCTGATTTCCATCATATCATATCCGCATGCCATCATTAGATTTCTTCTATCCATGCCGATTTCCCCACAGCAGTCGCACTTGGCTCCCTGCGGTTTTATGTTCTCCTTGTCACGTTCTCCCGCTGTTAATTCTGGCAATTCTTGATCTCGGTGGAATATAGCGATATGAGTTTGCATCCGTTCTTCGGTTTGCTGTTCGGATGGCTTCATGCCTCCAGTGCTCGACCTATATGTTTTTGCCTCAAATTGATACCCACATACCTTGCAGGTGAATAAAACACACGGCGCCCCATCGGGGTCTCCACTCTTGCAATCAAACCAATCTCTTGTTGTCCAAGTCTCCATTATGTCCCCTTCAGTGTCCTTTCATGTTTCCTATACAGACAGAATCCCATCTGGGATGAATATAAACGTTCTTCTCGGCTTCATCCTGCATCGGGCAGCACCAGCAATTTACTGATGCCGTGTGCGGCATTATGTCCCCCTCCGGGATAACGTGGATTGTGTCGTCTGATGTTTCTGTGTCCATCACTTCCCCAGCTTTCTAAAGAATGCTTTTCGTGCCTCCGGGCTTTTGATGATATCCCGCCATGCTTGTCTAATCTCCCATCTCGGATAATCCCGGGCTTTCATCCAGTCGTCCAGCGTAGCGAGAATCCGGGCGGCCTTCCGGAAACGCCGGGCTTGGTGTCCTGCGATAAGCTGTGCAACGATCCGGGCGATCATTCCTGGGTTTCCTCCTTAATCTTTTCGCGCCATCCGAAAACAATATTTGCATGCTTCATAGCTTACGGCCACAAACACGGATGCCATGCCCATAATTATGCATAGGAAGCACGATATTGTTATTATTAATGTAATAATTGCGATGCATATTATAAAGTATGTCATTCCTGGGTTTCCTCCTTTTTTCGGCGCTGTTCCTCTGTCATATCGAAATGTTCGCCCATCCTTCCGGTATTATAGACTTGAGGGCAGATCATGTTCATCGGTTTTGCCTCCAGAGTTTCGATTCTCATGACGATATTGGAGAGGTATTTTCTTTCCAATGACCCCAAATCCTGGTTACTTTTTATTTCCTCGGATTTTGCTTTCCACTTAGTGTTCATCGGTCTCATCCTCCCCGTCCACGATCTTGATAGAGCCGTCGAGGACACTTGCGGTGATGTCTTTTGCCTCGGGCATGGGGATAGGCTGACCGGTACAGATTACTCCATCTGTCGCTTTGGAATAGTACCTTGCCATTAGGTCACCTGCATCAGTTTTCTCCGGTGCGGGCGATACTTCGGTTCCAGAGGCCATGCGATGCTCGTGCAAATATTCAGCGGTTTCCTCGGTTTTCTCCGGCGCCGCTGCCAGCGTATCGAATAGTTTCTTGAACTGTGCCATCTGGTTGTCGGTTGTCCAGCCGCGATTGACGAGCTCCTGCCGGTATGTTTCCGTTTCCGGTGTTCCGAAGATGGTATCTGTCATGGTTATTAGCTCGACGGCCTCGCCCACCGTGTTAAATACCCAGCTATCCGGATAAAGGTCTTTCGCTCCCATGAAATTGTGAATCACCGGGCGCAGTCCTCGGGCGACGCCTTCCATGATGTTGAGCGGGTGTCCTTCGTGAATGCTGGTCGAGAGGATCGTCCCTTTCCCTTCCCAGAATTCATTCATGTCAGCGACATGTCCGTAGTAGAGGATGTTGTCCTCGATCCCCATTTCCTTTGCGATGTGTTCCATGTATAATTTGTACCGCTTGTCCTGATGCGCTCCGGCGATATGGAGTTTAAACTTGTCGGAGAATTCGTTTACAAGGTACTCCATTATCTGGAGTGCCATCGCCGGTTCTTTCTTGTGGTTGATGTTGCAGACGTATGCGATGTCGAATCTGCTGAGTTTCTTGTTCGGCTCGATGGCATCAATGTCGAGTCCGTTGGGGATTATCCGCGTTGCTACCTGCTCCTGCAGGTTCGGGATAGTCTGCTCGACGATGGCCCGGATGTGGGGCGCAACAAATACCAGGTAGTCCACCCGGCTCCAGTCGATTTGCGTCGGGTAATCCGCCAGCGATTCGTAGCTGTGCAGACGGACGATAACTCCTTTTTTCTTGATGTCGTATACGGCTGCGGCGACAACGGACACTTCGTTCGCCCATTCGAGGAAGATGATGTCGCCCCATTTAACCGCGGCGATAACTTCCTGATTTGTCCGGCAATAATAGCGGCGCACTTGGTAGGTTTCCTTGTAGGTTTCTTTCTCGAATTCCTTGACGACCGGCTCGATAAAACTGTCGAGGCCGATCTGGCAAACGAAGGCTATCTTAGTTACTTTCATTCTTACATCCCCAGCTTTCCGGTTAGTATTTAATGCAGAAATAAATGAGACCCGCAATGACCGCGAGGTTTAAAATCACCATAATTATGTGGCTCCACAGCGGCAGGTTCGGCGGGTTGTAGTCAGGCTCTTTCATGCTCATCCCCTTTTCTTTTTCGTGATATTCTCAATCGGCTCAACTTCGGGAATCATCTCCAATTTCCCCGCTGTTATGGGTATGTTTATGCTCTCTCTGAGTGCTAATCCTTTCGTGAAATTTTGCTGCAGCCAGTACGGTGTTGTTTTGTAATCCAGGAATCGCTCGCCGTTTTTCTGGATATACTTCTGTGATCGGCTTGGGATCCGCTTCGTGAATCGGCTTGCTTTTATCTTGTCGGTCTTGATATAATTGACGAACTCTTCCTTGCTGATCGTATCGTATGTGGAATAACAGATGCAATTCGATCCCCATGAGCATTTACCATTCCGGCGGGTATAAATGATGTGATTCGTGGCAATCTCGATGTCATAAACATACCCGGAATATTGGATTTTCTCGCGGCTGAATTGGTTCGCGTATTGTGATCGGCAGTCCCTTATAACCCATTGGTCGTGATTCGATGCGTACTCGCCGTTCCAGTGCTTGGTCACCGTACCCTTCGTGGAGCCGATTGCAAATGAGGGGTGATGTCCTATTTTCAAAATTAATTCTCCGAGATCGCCCGCCATGCGTTCTGACGATGTTGTATATGTGCGATCGTCATGAAAGTTTCCACCCTTCCATTTTTTGCCACACCTGATACTGCCATCGCATAACACATAGGCATTGAGGAATGTATTTATACGTTCCGGAGTGAGCTCCTTTATTATTTCCGGAATATATTTCTCGTAGGATTTCCCGAATTTGGCAAGATATTCCCATAGGTCCTTATCGTAAAAAAAGAATCCTTTCTCTGATTTTTTGTGTTTTATCTGCATCCTATCCATGCAAGCCGATATGATTTCATACTGATCAGGGCTTGCTTTCTTCCATTGCGATATGATTACAGCGTATTTGCGGCTGATGCTGCCGTCGCTGAGATAATAGGCCATAAATTCACAAAATAAATCGGCTGGAATATCGTGTTTCCCGATTGTTATTCCTTGAATATCAGTCCCCTTCCATTCCGATGACCGATATAACTTGCTGTTCGTTGAAAATATATTTCTTCCTTTTATGGGGTACATATTCTGATAAAATTCTTCTGCCGATGATTCCCTGAGTTTGCCGCTGGTTTTATCAAATCCGACCATTTTGTGATCTGGCGTCACCATCATGTCGAATGACCGGCTATGGAAACGTATCATTTCCCCGTCGTATTGATACTTTATTCGGTGGACTATCGTCGTATATTCGAGGTCTTTTGTGTCGGGATTCAGGCTCAATATCTGCTCATCGCCCCGGATATCCTTAAACCGCTTCCAGCCCTCATTGGTGTAAACGTCGGTTTGGCTATCATAGCAGAACGGATGCCAGCCAATGAAGTAAAAACCCTTGGGATATTGCCCCTGCATTTCGTCGCAGATGTCCTCCTGTGGGTGTGCGTTCGACAGGTGGACGGTAACGCCTGTCACGAACGGCAGTCGGCTGTTCTGGAGGTAGTCCGCGGACCTGAATGCCATGTTCGTTTCGGTGACGGCCAGCCTGATTGCTTGGAAAGTAAGGTTCCGGGCCTTGATAAGCGTTCCCTCGTATAGAATCGGCTTGCCATTGATATATTTTTTCAATTCCCTTTGCACCTGCACGGCGGGTTTGCCGACCAGAACGCCGCGGCTTAATATCTTGTCCATTTCATCTGCGACGCCCTCTTTGAAATCCCAGACGCGGGTGCTGAGATTCTTGCCCGCAACTGTCCGGTCGATGAACGCATTAAGCGCCGGGACGTTCGGCGCCCTCATGCTTTTCTGGATCGCATCGGAGACCTTGACGGCCCCGAGGTAGCCATCGATTTTCTTGTTATTCATCGTGTTTGCCAGATGCCACTGATTCTTCGCTCCGCCCTCGATAGTCCCCTGGAGTGATTCCTGTAACTCTCCGAGGCGGTCTTGCATGACATTTGCGAAGCGACGGCCCTTGGTTGTGGTGAAGCGGCGCCCGAGGTCTGCCATGGCATCGTCGATCGTTCGGGCTACTCGTTTTTTGTAGCCGATCATGTCTCGGACGTGCTGTCGTTCATAGGGATCCATTTTATCTTTCCGCCCATTCTGTTATTTCCTTGAGACGTCTGTTTATCGACTCCAACCACGGGATTATTATTAAGTCGTCGATCTTAAAATAAACGATGGCCTTACAGATTACGAGAATTTCCAAGCAGCATAAAAGTGCGTATGTTAGCGTTGTCATTTAAAATTCCTTTTCACAATAACACCATGCAGGTATTTTCTTTTTCTTTCCCATTTTAGACCTCATTCCATTAATTCCTTGATGCTCGATTCAAAAAGAATGGACATGGTATCTTGAACCATGTATAATAAACTGCACAAAATACTTGCCTGTTTGTCTTGGTCGGCCTCCCGGATAAGACCAGCAGCGTTTTTCATTATATTTGCATAATTATGTCCCGAAGGACACACCCTCATTCTGACTTCGCTGAATAACGCACCTTCGCCTGCCAATCCGCTTTTGTCGTGGTCTTGAGCCCATTTCGCCACAGAATAAAGGACGTAATCATTTTCGTTGCAAAAGTCCAGTATTGCCTCAAGGATATTATGCAGGCGAACTTTTATGGTGCACTCGGTGCCCGCTATGTCTCTGTCCGTTACCCGGATGTATTTCCATTCGAGTTCTTGGAAATTCGTGTTTGTCCATAATTCCCACATGTCGGCGCATGCGGCTATTATCTCGAGGTGATGTCCACCGATATGTATCGGTGGCTTTTTCTTCGATCTTTTCTGGTACTCTCTGAATGAATCCATTTTAAGACCTCCTTAGTTATCTTTCCCGAGTGAAAAGAATCGAAACTATCCGTTCAAAAATATCACTTTTCCTGCTTCATCACTCTTCCCCATCGAGTTTCCTAAAGTCTTTCGTTGCTGCCTGCGCTCCACAATGAACAGCATCTTGAATCACGGACTGTAACTCATAATAATAACCGGTTCCTTTTTCAACAAATCCTGTAACATCATTCCATTTATCGAAAAGATTTAACGCCCTTCTTTCCGCATCATTCGATTCACCATTAGTCATCATTACATCCTTTCGTGCTTACAGACAGAACTCATGCACTGAGTCTTATATTTATGGCAGATAATTATAGCTCTATATGTATCGTTAGGATCAGGATTCATTATTTCAAGGTTTCCGCTGTCTTGACATTCAAGAAGCTGTATCCTGAAGGATTTATATTTTTTCATTTCCGGCTTCTCTTTCATGCGTCGCTTTCTTTCTCTTTTGCTCTCGCCGTATGATTTCTGCATTTGCCAACGGCTTCTTGGTCCAAGCAGTCCATTCCAGTTTTTTTGTTATTTTTCCCGCAGCTATAACAATTCATGCTGAGTCTGAATAGCGTTAAATCCCCATACTCAGTGATTACTCTCGTCGTCTCTTTCAGCGTGTCGGTTTTACAGGCCGGGCATAATGCTATATTGCCGGTGTGAGTTTCTTTTATGCCGGGTTCATCGTCATATCCTTGCCATCCACAAATTGTGCATTCAAGAATTTTCTCCATTTTGAGTGGCATTGATCTCGGGTCATCAAGAGCTTTCTTGCAGTCGTCGACCGTGAAGCCGAGCTTGTGCAAAAGATGGCCGAGGTGGACTTCTCCGAAGGCGCAGTCATAACCGCCATCGTAATAACTCTGAATTTGAACCATGTCTCCGTCTCTGGTAACATCAAAATCTTCATCGATGCTGACTTTCTCTCGATATTTGAGCTTTTCAGGATAAGCGATGTGGAGTTTCCGACCATCCTCGAATTGGATAGTTGGCATAAAGAGGCCATGACACTCCACAACAACTGCTTTCTTGCCCTCGTATGTAACCTTATCACCTTCTTTAAATCTCATTTTTTCATCCCCATTTCTTGTTATTCGACGTTAAAACTCCCGGCTATTCCGGCGGCTGCCGTCCTTTCTTTCCCCATTTCCTCAAGGTCAGCTTCCGGGTCTGTCACCAGCGGGTTCTGCTCGACCGCACTTTTCTCGCTCATTATCGGCTCGCCCATTCTGGCTACGGACAGGCTATTAATCAGCGCCGTGATGTCGGTGGGGAGAACGTCGCCGAATATAATCTCGACCTCTGTCTTGTTGAGGGCTGCCGCCTGTGAGACGTCGACCACTCCCAGTATGGCTTTCATGACGCTTATCCGCCTGTCCAGCCCCGGTCCGAATATCTCCTGCTTGTCCTTTGCTTTGAACAGCGCATCCGAAAACATGAGACGGATGGCGATTCCACTCAAACCTGTCATGCCCTTTACGTTCGAGAACGAGAGGTCGGGTGTGCTGGTCTGCCCGAATACGATGTCCTTGAGCATCGTGTATTCTTTTTCAATTGATTCCGGGCCTTGCTCCCACGTTACGAACGATGCTCCGCCCGGGTAGTATACCTTGCCCTCGGGGTCGGTTTCGGCTTGGACGGTTATCACCTTGCCGCTATCCTCTTTTTTCGGCATGTTCGAAACAACCCCTTTTAACTCAATAATGGGCGCCCCGAAATAGTCGTTGGTGTCCGCAAAATTACTGAGCAGGTATTCCATGCGGTCGATCTCGGTGTCAACACCGTCCCACTCGGGCGGTCCCTGCTCGTAATAAACCACGGGGATAATCTTCAGAATGTTCTCAACTTCCTCTTTCTCCCATTTCGGGCCATTTTTAACGGCTGTTATCCGTTTGTCCGCCGTGTAGATCGTTACACGCTCTATTATTTTCCCCTCGGGGTTTGTGTTCTGGTATTTGATCGTGAAGGCATCCATATCGCCCCAGGCGTCGAAATGCGGGTATATCGAATATCCGGTTCGCTTCGAGAGCAGAGTCACCCGCGCCCGTTTCGCTTTTTTGGTTTCCGAGGTCGGCGGTATTTCCCATACTTCCGCGGCTTTCCCTTCGACGAACAGGTCCCGAGAGAGCCGTTTGTTGAAATAATCAAGCCGGTTCTTATGCCATGAGTTTGTGATAAGTTCGAGCGCCTTCTCCTGGCCTTCCGTCTTGAGCGTCAGGGTAACGGGTTCTCCGAACAGGAATTCGACGGCGCTGTTGACGATCCGTTTCTGCAGCGTGATTACCTCTTTCGCGTGTTTAACCGTTCGGCGTGTTTTCTGATCGTCGCCGACCTGCTTGTCGCGGCGGTTGGTATCGCGCAGTATCTCGTGATCCCCGACATAAGCCTTCCGGTTGTCGTCGATGTGGTTGTCAATATCCGGCGTTCCTGCTGTCAGGGCGGTCAATAAATCGGTGAAGGTCTTGTCGGTCATTGATGCGTCGAACTTCGCTTGCATGGTTTCTGTTATGTCCATTTTCTTTTATCCTTTCAAGCTGGGTTTTTTGTGTTTTCCCCCACGCGTCTGTTCCCATTTATCGACCAGTTCTTTCTCCCAATATTCTCGTTCTTTCAGATCGATACTGACCCTAAATTTCGCCGTTGCCCGCAACGCTGCAAGCTCAGCCTCGATGAAGGTCTCCGGGTCTTTCTTGAACTCGATCCAGCGTGCAAGATCGAACTCACTGAGACGCCATTCCCAGTTCAATTTATATCCTCCGGGGAATCTTGATGCTTGAAAATAATCCCTGACGGTATCCTCCGCCAATCCGAGTATCTCCGCGATCTGCTCGACTTTTAGTTGTTTATCCATTTGAAAACTCCTCCGGTTTCTTTTTCCTGAACATCCAGAGAACGGATGCGATTATGCTGGCTGGGAAAAGGCATAAAAGTAATATAAATATAGCTATAGGTAGTTGCATTGTGTTCTCCTTTAACACATTGAGCGATAAATCTTCATCGGGCAGTTGCATCTTCCGCATTTTCTGGATCGGCGTTCGGTAAAACCAATCTTCTCTTCCATGCATGGGAAAAATGATTTGCAAGTTAAACGGTAATATACCTCGATCCAGAATTGTATGGAGAATAAATCCCGGATGCGGAAATCCCGATATTCATCATGATTCAGCCGTTGTATGCCGAGTCCCGGATAATAGTCGCCTTTAAATATGAGTTTAAGAAGTGATTTCATTGCGATCTGTCTCCGCTATTTGTTTTTGTTTTGTGGTTTATAATGCTTTTATAATTGCCTCGCCTCACCCGGCCGCATCAGGCCGCGTCTAAGCCAGCCGGATCGCGCCACGCCCTGAAATGTATTATTTTACTGCGTTATCGTTTTGAAAACCTCACCATACCTCGCCGTGCCGGACCATACCCGTCCGAGCCCCGCCTTGCCCCGCCATACTTTTGTTATAGCCACCAACTTTCCCCTTATCTGAGAAGATAAAGCTAATTAATTGTCTGCGGGCTTTTTCCACAAGTAACTGATCTATATTGTCTCTTTCGCATCCATCATGATCATGCATTGAAAAGTATAAATTATGGTTTATCTTCTGCAACATTTTCATCTTTTTTTTGGTTAATTTCATAATAACCCACCTTTAAATTATAATTTATATATTTCATCCCGGCAATCCGAGTGATGAGTAGTCGAATGCCTGTTCTTCCCTCGGCGGTGCGAACGATATCCCGCTTAATCCGTACCGTGCGGCATCAATCCAGTGGTTGTTTTTGTCTACCGGAACATTGAGGATATCCCCGTCCTTGTTTTCTTGCCATTGATAAAGTTGTATCTCGTTTACTGCGTTCTGGCATTCCCTGTCTATTATCATTTCGAATTGCTGCAAAAACTGTATTCCGTGGTTGACGCTGCCCGGCCCTCCCTGTGCCTTTATTGCGTTTACGCCGTATCCCCGGAGTTCCTGCCTGTCCTTCGGTGCTGATGGGTCGCAGCGGACTTCTTCCTTGCCGATGATTTGTGTCAAGGCCGGGGCCAGTATATCGTTTGTCATCCCGTATTCGTATAATTCGTGTGTGATAAATAGTCTTTTCTCCTTTATCGCCATCCGCGCCAGGGCGCTGGGGTCGTTAGTGAAGCCAAAATCCAGGCCGTTATAGTACGTTCCAAAGTTGTCGCGTATTCCCGAGAGGTCCTCAACCCGCCAGTTTGTGAAGATGAGCTTCCCGAGAACGCCCCAATTACCCAGCGTGTAGACGTTATAGTAATATTCGTTAGTTTCGTCCTCAAGTTCCTCTCTGTCTGCGGGTGTGAGGAAGCGATTGTCGGTATGGATCGTTTTGAGGATGGACAGTTTTTCGTCGCGATAAACCGTATCTCCGTCGGCAAATCCGGCAAAGAATCCCTTGCATATCCAATGCGTTCGGTAGATAGGATTGAACGAGAACGTGATGCGCTTCGGTTTCTCGGACAAGCCGCGCAGTCGTTTAGTGAGTTTCTTGAAATCATCGTATCCTGCTTCCGTTGCTTCTTCGATCCAAAT
>Ga0075122_10001046_pt1 | contig 20505 bp, 19 predicted proteins | sample AntAceMetag02UKB_FD_69790 | JGI IMG/M metagenome (GOLD analysis project Ga0075122, IMG submission 69790) | Saline lake microbial communities from Ace Lake, Antarctica - Antarctic Ace Lake Metagenome 02UKB | ecosystem: Environmental > Aquatic > Non-marine Saline and Alkaline > Saline | place...
TTAATTATGATTACATTAATACAAGGCAGTCAGAGGTGGGATGTTTCATTCAAACGTGCAGAAGCAATTTTGCACATTCAAAAGGAGATGAAAGTAAAAGAAGGATGGAAACTTGACAAAGATTGCGATTATGAATATAAAGACAATGCCCTTATCACACGAGCAGATAAAAAAACTTGTAGAGACAAGACCCTGCAGAGAGCAGATTCAAAAAGCAATAAACCACGAAAACAGGCTAAAGTTTCACACGGAGACGATACTGGAAAAGACTGATTTAGGGCCGGCTTGGATTGACTTTACGAACTGGATTAGTTCTGAAAAGCCTATCCTGCTCGAAGCGGGCAAGGTAGATAGGATTAAACAATTGATTAGAACGCCTATCGCTACAGTAGAGCTTTCAGAAAGTATCTATTCGCGATTGAACAGGGTGTTTTATTCTCAAGATGCGTTCTTTGAATATAATTTTAATGATCCAAAACTGGATAAAGACTGGCAGGAATACAGAGATAATACATTCTGGGCAGATAAAGGATTCGAGGCAATGCAGACAGCTATTAACTCTGTATGGGTTTCATGGCTTCCGTTCGAACAAAAGGGAGACAAGCCAGAACCAACTAACAGACTAATAGATATTAATGACGTTATAGACATTAGTGTTGATTCTGACAATAACTGTCAATGGGTAATATTTGAACGTGGATCCTATCTTTATGCTTATGATAGTGAGTTTATAAGGGTATTTAACTATGAAGAGAGCGTATTAAAGGATTTAGTTATTGAGATACCACACGGATTGGGTTATACTCCGGCTAGAATGTTCTGGAATAAGCGGTTACGCAAAGAAGACCACTTAAACAAAGAATGCCCTATCACTAAGGAGCTTTCAGACTTTGATTGGTTGCTGTTTCATATGGCCTCTAAGCGATACCTGGATATTGCAAATGCCTATCCTATATTAATTACCTATGATCTTGAGGGTGGTTATGATGACGATAGCCAAACGGATAACGCACAACAGCCACGAACTAAGCCAGAGGGTGGGTCTGATCTTGGCATGGGTACTCACTGGAAAATAGATCCACCTGAAGAGGGGCAGCCCGATATGATGTCTAATCCGGCAAGATACCTTAATCCTGACGTAAATACATTAGACTGGCATGTTAAAGAAGAGCTTCGACTAGTCCAAAAGATATTTAAGTCGGTAGTTGGTACGGACCAAGAGAATAGAAACGACGCAGCCAAGAACGAAATGCAGATTGAAGGCTCATATGAGTCACAGACGTCGGTGCTACTTAGGATAAAAGCTAACTTTGAGATTATACAAAAATTTGCAGATAGCACAATATGTAAATTAAGATATGGAGATTCATTTGAGGATTGCACAATAGATTATGGCACTAAGTTTTTTTTAAAGACAGTGGAGGATTTACATGTTGACTATAAGCAAGCAAAAGAATCAGGAGCTAATGACGTGGTCTTAGATGAGATCACCACCACGATACTAGATACTAAGTTCAGAGACAACAAAAGCGGGCGTTCAAGGGCTATGATAATTCGAGACCTTGACCCGATGCCAGAGAAGTCAATGGATGAAGTTATAAAAGTTTTTGATAAGGGAGGAATAGATAAGACTGCATTTATTATAAAGTCTAATCTACTAAACTTTGTCAGAAGATTTGAGAGAGAAGAAGGAAATTTAATCCAGTTCGGTCAAAATATAACATACCGTGCAAAGCTGGAAAGTATTAACAAAGCATTTAAAATTTACGCTAATGAGAACAGCGAATTACAAACCCAAGGCGAATGAGAATCACTTGGTACACGTTCAATTTACAAAGATAATGCCTGAGGGGCAAAGAACTAAAGACGTTCTATCCTATCAGATGTTTCATCCGCGTGAATATGACAAAATGAAAGCGTCTATAGACAAGTTCGGACTAAAAGGGATAACCCAATACCACGAAATGGAAGTCGTTCATGATCCTAGAAGCGCAAAGGTTGAGCCAGAAGTTGATGAGTCTGAAAAGGAAGATATAAAAGCGTTCTTAACAGCGAACGGGATTTCTTTTGATTCCAGGTTAGGATTGAAAAAGCTAAAGGCATTGAAAACCGAGTATGAATCATTAAAAGAAGAATAAAATGAAAAAACTTTTTACAGTTCTATTTGGACTTATATTTGTTGCCATGTTAAGCGCACAAATTAGGCCAGTATTAGGCACCTATTCCACTACATTACAAGGAGTAGACGCAGACACTATCACGCTCAACCTTATGACTGAGCTTGACTATCTAAGCGTTCAATTCGTTCCTACATGGGGAGCTGTATTGACTGACAGCTTAGACTTTACTTATGTTTCTTACATGAGAAACACTTACACCGGAGTATGGAACTCCATATTAGCCGCTGCTACTGTTTCTGGCAAGACTGCTGCCACTGTATCGGCTGATACTGACGCGTTCAAATACTATGCACCATTGAAGTACTTACAATTACGATACATTGTAACGGGTATAAGTACAGACACGGTAAAAGTAACTATATATACGCTACAGAAATAAATTTTATAAACCTTAATGTTCCACGAGAATGAACAAAGAAGAAGCAAAAGCAAAGATTGATGCAGGAGAAGCAACAGACTTTGTAGTATTCGCAGAAGACGAACACAAAACGTACCTTGAAAATTTTGCAAAGAGTAAGATTGACGAAACGATTTCCAACACGACAAAATCAATTCATGATCAGTATGATAATGATATGAAGGAGTTATTCGGAAAAAGTAGAAATCAAAACGAAAAGACTTATGACTTTCTAAAACGTGAGTTCACTGATCTAAAAGACGCCTCCAATCAATCCGAACCGTTAAGAGTGAAGATTAAGGAGCTTGAAGATGCGTTAAAAAACAACGCTGGCGATGAGCAACTGAAAAAGGAGCTTCAGGCAGTAAGAGATACTTACAAGTTAGAAAAAGATGGGTGGAGTTTGGAAAAGGCCGGATTTGAAAAAGATAAAAGTCATACCAAGTTATCCAATGAGATGGATAAGGCTATGGTGGGATTGAAGTTCAAAAAGGATATTCCTGACGCTGTTAGAGATACATTTATTAAAACCATTAAGAGCCAGCTTATAAGTAAGGCTAAGATGGTAGATGATAAAATAGTGTACATGGATAGCGACGGCAAACCTGAATTGAATGACTTATTGGGTCCTACCACCACATTAGAATTACTATCCAAGGAATTAGATTCTATATTGGATGTCGAAAATAAGAAAGACGGATTACCAAATCCAAAGGAAAAGATCGAAGATGGCAAGGTTGTAATTACAGTGACAAACCCAATGGCAAAATCACAAGAAGAGGTTACGCAATACCTCATAGGAGCAGGAATGAGAAACGGAACGAAAGAGTATAATCAACACTATGCAGAGTTTACGAAACATTTACCGGCTCTTAGATAAGCTGAAATGAGAATGCAGCTAAAAACTGAGTATTAACATTAAAAAATAAATTATTATGGCTTTAGCTGCAACAAGACTAGACGAATATCGTTTAGCTTATGAACGCTCTAACTTAGACGCCTGGGAGCAAAGGATGTCTAATTATGGTGCGTTTGAAACATTTAAGAGTGACGCTAACAACTTAATCCCCGGCGTTGCTGAACTTATCGCAAATAGAAGCGACGCACTGCGCACTGTTTCTATACCTGTTATTAATCGTAAAACTTCATGGAATGAGGCTTCTGAACGTACATGTACAGCGTTAACAGGGCGCAACACTTCTGCTTATGTAACTCCATCATGGACTACATATAAAAATGGATTTTCAATGACTCCCGCTCAATACAAGGGAAACCACTTGAGCTATCAGGCTGACTTCAATAACAAGATGAAGCAAATGGAGCGTCAAATATTGACTACCCTTGATACTGCTGGATATACTCATCTGAACACTAACAGAACGGCTGTAAATGCTTCTGATGGTAATCCTTACACAGTGACGGGTAATTCAATGATCGTTCCTGCTGCTAACAATGATATCTTCTTAAACGAGTTAGGTGCTATCATGGATGCTAACGATTTCCCAAGTGAAGGAATCAATGTAATTCACTCACCTCGCTTCCAGGCTTTGGTACGCGAATACAGCGCACAGGGCATCAGTAATGCTGAGAATAGGGTGTTTCAATTTGGCGGATATAACTTTGCGTCTTCAAATCGTGTTACTATTTCAAGTTCTGCGTATAGGGATACATTGTATGCTGTACCTCAGGGTTCACTAGCATTCTTATCATGGGTAGATCCTGACGCGGTAATGAATCACACTTCCGGAGACGGTAAAGAGTGGAGTGTACAAACTCTGCCAAGTGTAGGAATTGAAGCAGGTTTACTTTATCAGTCTACTTGTTCAAGTGCCACTGGTTATGTTGGCACTGGATATGAGGCTACATTGACTGAGAGCTTCCATTTCTCTTTTGATTATTCATTTAACTCTGCTTACAATAGTGCTACTGGCACATATGCTGGTCCTATCTTTAAGTCTGACTTAGTGAAGTAAGGTAGTTTTTATTATATGAATGGGGTGGTCGGTAAATCGGCCGCCCTATTTTTGTTTGAAAAAACTCTATTTAAAATTATTATAAATAACAAATAATAACTAACTTTACATAAAAATAAGGTAATGGCATGTAGTGGGTGTAGACAATTAACAATTCCAGAGAAGCTCAAATCAATAGCAGACGGCTGGAAGCACTTAGTATGGAGTGATAAAGAGACCGAAGCAATGGCATATAAACGTGCCAAGATATGCTCTGAATGTGCGATGAATAAGGCGCAAATATGTAAAGAATGCGGATGTTATCTACCCGCAAAGATTAGATCAAAAGTAGAAAAATGTCCAATAGCGAAATGGGAATAGTATATTCAGAACCAGAGATAGCTTTCGGAGGATTGCTTGATTATTTTCAAAAAGAAGATGAGAACGTTTACATTTGTGAAGTTGTCTACCCTTCTGGAATAGAATATCATTTACGTAAAGAAAAAGACGTATTGATTAAAGAAAACTGCATCGCTCAAAAGGAGTTAAAGCAGAATCATAGGTTCAAATCGTTATCAAAGGCCGTCAAGGCTGTAGGATATTTCAGAAAGCAGGGCCAAAGGTTGTGCGCGAAAAAGAAATATGCAATCGAAAATGGTTATAAAACTATAAAATATTATTACTTATGTTCAGCATAGCGACATTAAAAACGGAATTAGTAGGAGCGATAGGGCTCAGAAATACAGACGATCCAACACTTCCAGATTGTACATTGACAAGTACAGACACGGGTCAATATTACAATGACTTTCATCCATCAATTACGTATGAGAATCTCTACTACATTGCACCAAATTACGACGGCAATAGCTATACTGATTTCGCAGCCGCGACAAATTACGCAACGGGAGATTTCGCAAAGAGTGTAAACATAGCATACAAAGCGACCCGAACAATAGCGGCCACATCTACACTGCCAGCATCTTTAACGGCATGGTCAAGCCCTGTGAATGCGTGGATAACTGATAAGATAAATGCTTCAATATCAACACTGGGAAATAAGATTCAAACGAACAAAAAGATTCAAAAATCAACTAAAACACTATTGTCTAATGTTCAGTTAATAGATGGCGCTGGTAGATTAGATGACACCATTACAGCGTCTAGTCGTTTCGTTGGCTTTGAGATAACACCTAAATTTACTAATAACATTACACCCGTATTGGACTTCATAGGCTTACAATTCTCAACAGCACAAACAGCGCTTCCTGTTTACCTTTATCACTCATCACAAAACTTACCTATAGGAACATTCAGCTTTACAACTACAGCGGGCAGATCGTTTGACTGGTTAAATGCGGCTGATAACATTTCAACAGGTAGCTATACCATGCCCTATGTTGATTATACGCGCAATATTGACGCGGGTGGGACTTACTATTTAGGCTATTATGAAGATGACATAACGGGATCAGCAATAGAAAAGGACTTTTCAAAGGCTAATATAAAGATGTTTTCCAAGTTCATGGATATAATGCCTATTTCAGTATCCGGAACGTCAGGTACTAATCTATTTGACATTGACGACGTGGGATATACAGAGAGTTCGTTCGGGATGAACTTGTCTATATCAGTGAAGACAGATATAACTGCTCTTTTAGTTTCAAATAAAACGATACTCACTAACGCGCTGGGTTACCAATTTGCGAACGATATGTTAAATGAGATGTTACATAATCCAAGCTCCAGGATAAACCGCAACCAAGAGAATGCAACCAGAAATAAAATACTATACGAATTAACGGGAGATGAAAACACAGATAGCCTACAGAAGAAAGTTGATAATGCAATTTCAGCAATGGAATTTGATTTTAGTGAGATTTCCCAAGTATTGCCAAAGCGTAAACCAGGAATGAAAAGCACATGGCGTTAAAAGCGACATATAAAAGAATGTTAAAATTCTCTGATATTAATTTAGTTTTGAATAACATATTAATGTCGTTGGAAAAGCGCATCCTAAAAATGAACCGCGATCAAATGTATGAAGATGGGGTGATGGATATTCATAACCCTGGGTCAATACTTCGCTATGCACCATCGACGATTAAGAATAAAAAAGGCCGTGCCGCTTATCCTAGAACGGATCATATCACTTTAAAATGGGAGGGCGATTTTCATAAGGACTTAAAGATTAAGTTCGGAAAAGATAGCTTTTTGATTCATTCTGACGATACAAAGTGGAATAGTTATTTAAAGGTACAGGGCAGATTTGAGAATGCCTTGGGCTTAACAGACGAATCAATGTCTTTACTTAGGGATTGGGTAGCTGATAAACTTATAAAACAATTTAGAAATGCAGTATAAAGTACCTAGAATACCAATTTTCAGTAATCTTCAAGGAATAGACTTAAGGATTCAACAGATACAGGTTAGCTTATCTAGTGGCATCTCGTGGCTGCAATATTCGTTTGGCTTATGTGATAGGGTGTTGACTCAGAATGGTGAAGAGGTTGAGGTTATGCCTGTATGTCACGTAGACAATGCAACGGACGTGCTCGATATGCGCCCATTCTTAGACGACGCTCATCAATCATATTGTTTTTGGGACATGGGAGATAATGCAATGGACTATTCAGATAACTTTGGGGCTCGTGCTTATCCTGTACTGAATTATGATGTGGCTTGTATCTTTGTTATCCATTTAGACAACATCAATTCTGATCCAAAGGTAGCTAGAAGCATGGCACGACAAGCGATACTTAATTACTTTGGATTTACGATACGTTTTCAGGGTAAGTTTATATTAAGTGACATTATCGAACGCGACATTGAAGAAATCTTCGAGGGTTATGATATTGCGGATCCGCTTATTATACTTCGTGGTGACGTGGCGGCGTTTCGTGTGAATGGAACGATAACCTTTAAGCAGGACTGTAATACTACAGTCGCATTATATGAAGACGGTTATATCATGTTAGATGAATTAGGAAAGACATTACTTATTGATTAAATAAAAGAATATGAAAAAGTTTAGCTTACTAATAATTATAATTTTAATATCTGTAATAAGTTACGGGCAAAGCAAAAAATTCTCTGTATTGGTCACTGATGGCGACACAGTAGAGACTACATCTAGTACTTCGTGGTTCTATGTCGTGAATGACCCAAAAACCACACCCACAAGCAGAATGGTGCGATTAGATAATATTTTCTTAAAGACTGTAGACCTAACATCTGACGTAACGGGTAATCTTCCTGTGACTAATTTGAATAGCGGAACTTCAGCGGGCGCTACAACATTCTGGAGAGGTGATGGAACGTGGGCAATTCCAATTGGAACGGGTGATGTATCTAAAGTGGGTACTCCTGCAGATAATCAAATTGGATTATGGACAGGCGATGGCACTATAGAGGGTGTTAGTTCGTTCACTTATGACCCTGCTACATATTTTATATCTATAGAAAGACCTAGTGGATTCACTGGGATTTCATTTAGTTCAGACGGCGGAACTAATACGTCTACATTATACACACAAGTAGATGATATATATTTAACGGGTGCAGATGATGTTGTATTTGTTCCTGGGGGAACGGGAACATTGAGGTATGGTGATGCTTTGGTTGATGAGGTTGAGTTTGAAGTACTAGATGGCGCAACATTATCAACCACTGAATTAAATTATGTTGACGGTGTTACTTCGGCAATTCAGACTCAGCTTAACGCTAAAGTAGATGATTTCTCAGGTACTCTTCCAAACAATGCAATTTTATATTATAATGATCCGGGTTCAGCCTGGACTTCGGCAGCTATGTCAGGAGATATATCTTTGAACGCAGGTGTAACATCTATTGGTACGGATGCTGTTGATATTGCAATGCTTAGTGCAACAGGTACAGCAGGTGCGACAACATATTTGCGAGGTGATAATACTTGGGCTACTCCTGCTGGCTCAGGCGATCTACTTGCAGATGGTACAATACCTTTAACAGCTAATTGGGATGTAGGTGCTTATACCTTAACTGGTACACAATTTATATCTGATATAGCAATAGGAACTGCTCCACTAGTAGTTACATCCACTACTATGGTTACAAATCTTAATGCAGAGTTGTTAGAGGGGGCTTCTTTAGAAACAGTTTTAACAGACGATGATACAGACATACCAACTTCGGGTGCTGTTGTGGATTATGCAGTAGCAAAGACCAATCCAATTATAGCCTCAGATACTTTGGTATTTATGAGTGATACATCATTGCGATTAGCTGCGGTTATTGGAGTAGGTAATGATGGAGATACGATTGCCTTTAGTTTAAATGATGTGATATACGGGGTAAAGTGGGGAGGTACTCATAATTTAGTTTTAACACAAGTTACAGGGGTGGTTTATGGCACTACTCCCGATATTGATATAGCTGTTCTTTCTGATGTGAATTTTAGAGATGCAACACCCACAACTGTATTGAGTGCAGATTTAACTATTACAAGCACAACAACAGGAAACTCAGCAACGAGTTTTGCAAGTGCCACAATTGCCCCCGATGCGTGGATATGGGTTCGTGTTGACCAACAGACAGCACAGCCTACACAGTGTATTATTAACTTTTACGGATACTTAACGAAATGAGAAAGATATTAATAACATTATTACTGTTTTGGTCGTTTGTATCATTCTCACAGGTGAGTACGATGGTTTATTCTGCCCCTGCGGTTTCTGGTGGATATGAAACAGAATACCAAGACGTACTCGACGCAATGACTACCGATCCAACAGGCGATACATTAACGTGGCAAAATGCTTTAGTTGATTCTTTAGTGAATAGAGGGTATTGGGAAAGGATGCCTTGGTTGTATGTAATGATGGGACCAGAATGGGGAGATGATGAATACTTGATTAATTGGATTGATCCTGGTACTTTCGATGCTACTGAAGTAGGAGCCGGTGCATTAGTTTATACAGATTCAGCCATTGTTACTGATAACGTAAATTATCTATCAACAAATTGGAATCCTACGGATGATGCTGGGAGTTATACTCTTAATGATGCGACAATAGGTATGTATTGTCAATACACATCGAGCGATACTGACCGTGCGATGGGTATATTAGATGGGAATAATGACACATACTTATATCCCTATAATTCAGATCAGTTAACATGGAAAATAAATACAAATACTGCTGTTGCTTATGGTAGTGAGTATGATAACGGAATATTTCTTATTACAAGAACTGCTTCTAATGCTACGGAAGGTTATAGAAATGGGGTTTCAGTTGGATCAAATACAGAGGCTTCAACAGGCTTGGCAGCAATAGATTTCAGGATATTCAGCTACGGAACAACTGGATCTGTCAATCTACAAGTATCTTTTGTATTTATAATGGATGGAGTATCTGATGCGGAGGCTTTAATTATTACAAATATATTAGAAAATTACGCTGACTTAATGGGATATGGCATACTAGATTAATTATGAAGAAATTAATATACATATTGTTAGTCGTTGTTCCAACTTTAATGTTCGGGCAAGGTTATGTTATTTCAAATCCTTATCATGGAATTGAGTTTGATACTTCTTTCAAATCAGCTTTACATATGCACACTGGAGAAAGTGATGGTAATCAAACTGTTCAACAGCGTATTGCAGGAGATAGAATAAGTTCAAATGGAGCAGTTACTTATTATGGTTTAGTTGATTATGACTTTACTATACTTTCTGTTACTGATCATGATTCTTATCAAGATAATGATTCTCCTGCCGAATATTGGGATAGCACTTCTACATGGCCACTCGAAAAGTATGATGGTTTAGATACATTAGTTCAAGATATAAGTTATGTGTGGAATGATAGGGATGCTTGGAATATGGATACAACATCTGCTTATTATTCTCAGCTTGGTACAAATGGTGCGTTTGTGATTAGAGGAAACGAGTTGACTGATTGTTCTTCGGGAGAGGGTGCTGATGGTTCTTATTACACTCACATTAATGCGTATTTCTGTGATCTTGGTTGGTTTACTTGTCCACCTAATAACTTTGATACTTATTTTGATTCTGTAGAGGCTAAGAAAGGAATTGCTGTGTTTAATCATCCTGGTAGGCATACTGCTCCAGCTTCATTTTATAATGGTTATTATGATACTTATGGAACGGACATGATTGTTGGTATTGAGATACATAACTATGGTGATTATCAACCAACTCAAAATCCTAGAATATTATGGGACTCCATTAATTCTGTAAGAGAATTTAATGACCTTGTTAATGGTTTTTCTAATTCTGATATTCATCAATCCGTAGGTAATACAGATCAATTTAGAAATTACAATCATCATTATATAGATACTTTAACTGAGACAGAATTAAGACGTAATATGGTTAATGGTGCTTTCACAGCCTCCTATGAAGAAACTCCTGATTATGATGGTGATGCTCCTTCTCCTAAATTAACTGGAGTAACAATAACAGATAGTATTATTACCTTAACAGTAACAGGTACGGATAGTGTTCGTTGGTTCGGTGCGTATTCAGATACTTTACTTACTGCCACCTCCATTGATATATCTGATTATGTGACAACTTCAAACTTTGTAAGAGCAGAGTTATATAACGCTGATGGAATTACATATACTAATCCCTTTGGAATAGATACTTCTTTAAATTATTATGTACAAGACACTTCTGAGAATTCAAATGCTAGTGATGCAAATGTAGGTACTGATATAGCTTTACCTTGGGCGACTCTTCAAAAAGCATTTAATACTGTTGATGCTGGTGATACGGTGTTTATTAGGGGTGGTACATGGTATCCTGATTCTAAGTACAGTGCTAGTAGTGGTGAAGCAATTTATCTGAATCCCGAAGCTAGTATTGGCAATCGAGGTATGGAGGCTTATCCTATCGTCTATATGGCGTATGAGAACGAGACTCCTGTATTCGATTTTAAGGATGTCCTTCCGTATGCTCCGAATGGTGCTGGGAATAGTTATCTTCAGGGTATCAAGATTTCTCATACTGCTTTCACTGAATTACATGATATAACAATATCTAATGTTAAGCAGAATCAAGCCAATGTTGACATCTCAGGATTAGAAGTTTATAGTAGCATAAGTTCAAGAATCGAAAACGTTACAGTCCATGATGTCGCAGGTAAGGGATTATTCGTACAACCTAATTATGTAGTCGATTATTTCCTCTGGCAGATCAGGTATCCTTACAGTTTCAACTACCTAGTCAACTGTGATGTATATCAATGTGCGGATAGTTTAGCTAGGGCTGTTGGAGATGGTGCAGGTAATGCAGCAGATGGAATTAAGTGCTATGGTTCTTCAAGTGATTCATCATTGCTCACAATGACAATAGATGCAAATAGATCATGGTTTAACTCAGATGATGGATTTGATGTATCATTAGCTGGTTATTTAATTGTTAGAAATAACTGGTCTTTTCGAAATGGTTACTTAATTCAAGGTGATGGAACTGGGTTTAAAATAGGCGCATCAAGTAGCATTATTAAACCTAGACGATTTGTACATAATAATGTATCTGCTTGTAACTTATCAGGATTTTTTCCCTTAGAATATTCAGGGTATAATAGAGCAGTAGGTGGTTATTATAATAATTTTTCATACAAAGAAGAAGGGACGTCTTACTCTCCATCTAATGATAACGACATAGACCCTGATACAATATTTCTTGTGTTTAGGAATAATATATCTTATGATGTTGGTGGTTTCCCTTTCTCTAATGTATATACTGGATATGTTGAAAGCAATAATACATGGGATTACGAAAGTGGCTACCCTGGATATACTCAAGCATATACTTTAACCGATGCTGATTTTATTTCACTTGATACACTGCAATTAGATGATGCAAGACAAGCAGATGGTAGTTTACCAGAGATAACCTTCGGACACTTATCTTCTACATCACAACTTATAGATCAAGGTATTCAAATCCCTGCTTCGGATACGATAGTTTATACAATAATATTCAATGGATCAGCTCCCGATCTTGGAGCATTTGAATACCCGACATCCACCACACGATCATACATGAAGGGATCAAGACCATTTATGATAGGTAATAGAATATTGCAATGACAGAATTAATATTAAAAAAGGGAATTAAAAGAACGTTCGTCAAGTTGTACAATGACATTGAACAGATGCCTATTGAGCGATTCAACAAGATGAATAAATATTGGATGCTGAATGATAACATAGGATCCTCAATCTCTGACTTTGATAAGAACCATTACGGGAAACTTCAGTTAGTAGTTGATGACAAAGTTAAACTTTTAAAACAGTTAGAAAACTTTAGGATATTAGTTTATAATATAATCAATGAAGTGAATGTAAATCATTTGTCTTTTGCTTGTTTGGTTTATTCGATCAATGATAAGTTGGTGACAGATTTAACAGAGGAAAATTTAAAAGGGGTGTTAAAGGAACTCTCTGACTTGGGATTGAAGGAAGAGACATTAAAAAAAAAAATACAGAAACCAGAGAATCAATCCAAAACGCTCTTGAAACGTCTTTTCCGAGTGAGTTCAAACTGATTAATCCTAACGGGTTCTGGCAGAAGCAAAAGGAGAAGATACTGAACGATTTAAAGATGTTAACCGATGATGTGGATTTGACAGATGAACAGGATGAGATAAACAACTATTTTGCGCGGTTCGTTAAGCCTAAGGATTTCATGTCAGATTACAACGATGAGATTAGATTTGAGAAAGCGTTTGAATTGAATTGTATTTTATTGAATGAGTACGCGAATAAACCTGTTAAGGAGCTAACGACAAAAGAATATTTTAGTTTGTTGAGTTATAGAAATGATCAAATAAAAAAGAGTAATGGCAGATAATCCAATAAAACACAGTGATATTATTCAGGACGGCAATCCGTTTGATGGTGCTATAAAGGGCATAAAGGAAATGATTGTCTTGCTTGATAAGATGGGCAAGGAAATCAAAGAAGGTGCCACTGAATGGGCTAAGTTTGCCTCTAAGCAAAACGCTACAACTAAGAAGGGTCAAGAGGGATTAAAGAAGGCTGCTGACGAAACTCAAAAACTAACTGTTAAGGAAAAGGAAAGATTAAAGATAGTTAGACAACTCGAACAGGCAGAGGCTAAGGCAGAACTTATTAATTCAGCTAAATATAAGCAATTAATAAAAACAAAAGGCGCTATAAATGCTCAAACGGCCGCAATGAGACAGGCCGAAAAAGCGCAAAGAACCGGAGTAAAAACAACAAATACATGGAGTAAGGCTTTAGGTTCGTTTGCTGCCAAATTCAACACCATTGGTAATATTGCATCCAATGTTGCAAGCGTGATAGCCAGGACGTTTACGAGGGCGTTAAAGGGCGCTATTGATACGGTAGTTGAGTTCGATCAAGCAATGGCAGACGTAAAAGCCATATCACAAGCTACAGATAAAGAGTTTAAAAAATTAAGAGACTCAGCAAAGGCGTTGGGTGGATCAACTAAATTCACAGCGTCACAGGTTGCCGGACTTCAAAAAGAATATGCTAAACTTGGTTTTACTACAGAGCAAATATTAGAATTACAGTCAGCTACATTAGACTTGGCTGTTGCTACAGGTGCCGACTTAGGTGATGCTGCTTTAATTGTTGGTGGTGCTATGCGCGCTTATGGCTTAGAAATGAAAGACGCGGCTGGAGTTTCTGCCACTTTAGCCGTCGCAACTACAAAAAGCGCATTAACATTTGAAGACTATTCAACTACATTAAGTACACTCGCCCCAGTTGCTCGTGCTTTTGGGTTTTCGCTTGAAGATACTATAGCCTTAATGGGGCAACTTAAAAATGCTAACTTTGATACAAGCAAGGCTGCTACTGCTACAAGAAATATACTTTTAAACTTAGCTGACGCAAACGGTGCATTAGCTCAAAGGCTTGGTGGAAGTGTAAATACATTAGAGGGACTTATTGATGGGTTGCAAAGGTTAGACGATGAGAACGTTAATCTAGCTGAGGCGTTGGACTTAACTGACAAAAGGTCTGTAAGTGCGTTTCTTGCATTAAGCAATACAGCCAAAGGAGCTGTAGAATTAAGGGATAGCATTAGCGAGGTGAATGATGAGTTGGAGGACATGGTTGAGATCATGGAGGCAACGATAGAAAATAGAATGAAAATTCTTAAGTCCTCCTGGGATAAATTAGTACAAAGCCAGGTAGACGCTACAGATGCAGTTGAGGGCACAAAGGGAGCAATAGAAACAACTTCAGATGCTCTTTCTTTATTATCTGAACATCCAAACGAAGCAAGAGCAGCGTTTAAATTATTTGCAACTTCAGGATCATTTCTTAGAGAGCAGCTTGAAAATCTAATAAGGACAACTAGCTTAATGAGTATATCATTTAAAGACTTCAGTGAGATAGCAATGGATGATGCACTTAAAAAAGCATCTGAAGCGGCTGGTGTTTTAATGACAGATCAAGAGAGATTTATTTTAGGTGTAAAAAAAGCAAGAGAAGGCGCTGCTTTAAGGGAGAAAGTGCTTGCAGATGCGGAGTTAAAAAGAATAGCTGATGCTGAGATTGCATTTGAAGCGTCCGAAAAGAAACGATTAAAGGGCGTACAGGCAATGATTGATAAACGCCGTGAAGAAAGAAAGTTTGAAGATGATTCTGCTAAAATTAGAGAGAAATACGCACTAGATGAAGAAAAATTAACAGACGAAAGAATTGAAGACCTTGATAGTTATCTTGAATCATTGATGGATGCTGATGAAACATTTATAGAAGGTGAAGAGGCAAAAACAGCGGCTACATTAAGCGAAATACAAAAAAGAAGCGCTGCAAGAAAAATAGAATTAGAAGATGAAGATAAAAGAAAGGAATTTATATTAAGAACGATTGAACAGGTGCAACAAGTTAGTGATGCGTTTAATTCATATCAACAATCACAAATAGACAACAAATACAACGCAGAGATTGAAGCGGCAGATGGTAACGCGAAAAAGATAGAAGAAATACAAATTCAACAGGCAAAGGAACAGCAAGATTTGGCTGTTAAAATGGCAATAATAAATGGTGCGTTATCTGCAACTAAAACGCAGGCACAACTTGGGGCGTTTTCGCTTCCGGCACTCATATTAAGTGCAGCTATAATAGCGTTTCAAGTATCTGCTATTAAATCCCAAAAATTTGCCGAAGGTGGTCATGGATTGCTTGGAGACAAGGGCGGAGTATTAAGCGGCCCATCTCATGCCGGCGGTGGTGTTAACTTAGGTGAGATAGGAGAGGCAGAAGGTAGTGAGTACTTCGGAATCATTAACAAGCGCATGACAAGCAAATACAAAGATGATCTACCTACTATATTCGACTCGCTGAATCGCGGCAAGTTCCACGACGTATTTTCGCGCGCTAACATTGAGCTAAACAAAGGGGGTATATTTAAAGATCCTTACACAAAGAAAATGTATGAAACAATGTTACGTCAGGCGAACACATACGAAGACAGCGACGGTAACCAGGTAGTGGAATATATGAACGGACGTAAAAGAACAATAAGAAAGCATGTATAGTTTTCAATTACAATTCAACACGGGCGGTTATGCCGCAGTAATACCAGCTACTCACATAGAAATGGACGGCGGATTTATTGAAGGCACTAAGATATGGCGCGAAACGATAAGCGAATTTAAGATCCTCCGCAAAGATAACGCTACAATTTACGACCAATTAGAGTCGTGGTTTTCTGACGATACGAAATTTGAGACCAGAATATATATTAAGATTCTAAAAGACAGCGTTGAGGAATCGATTCATTGGTTCGGGATAAAGTGGGGCACAATAAACGAATATCAAAAGACGTTCACTGTTCAGCCTATTGTATATGACTTTTGGGGGCAATACTTTGAAGCGATAAAAGGTGTTAATGCTGACATATTCACGGGTACAAGTAATAGTTATGAGTATTATAACACAACTACGAATTTTCCTTATGTGGCTAACGTAACGAGCGAAAAGATACTAGAAGATACTATAAAGCACTATTTAACAGACGTAGGCGGGTGGACCGACACTAACATAGTAAGTTCTTTTATGTGGCAGGATGATTATGAAGATACGTCCGCTGTCGGAACTTATAGGGGTATGCCGTTGGATTACGTAACGGGAGTACAATCATTTTTAAAAGAATCTGGAATAATTACGCTAACTGGCAGAAGTGTAAACGATGTTATCGCTTGGACTGATTTATTCAGAGCTTTAATATACTTTGATTCAAACGATAAATTACGAATCGAACATATAAAGTTCTTTAATGACAAGCTAACTAATAATGCTGTTGATTTTTCGGCCAATATTCAAGAATACGATGATGAGTGGAACTACGAAACAGTGTCTATACCCACACTTGAAAAGGTTGCTTTAGCTACTGAGTCGGACGATAACGATTCAGACTTTAGAGAAACTGATATTATTTACAACGATGTAAGAAATAGAATCGACGCACAAGATAGAAGTTTCAGATCTGATTTAAAAACAAATCTAGGATACGTAGGCACTACAATAAATTCAGACCTTAGTTTCTTTTCTGCTTTAAAGAATCATATTTATAAGATGTCTGATTCAAGTATGCTAACATTTAGTTCAGACTTTAACTATATTGACGTTTCTTGGAATAGCGGATCGTTTGCAAATTCAAATGATTTTTACGCATCTGGCAATCAATCCTATGATTTCGTTGCAGACTTTAGTGGTTCGTTTTCTGGAGAATATGATGTAGAGATACGAGACAGAAGTGCGTCACTTATTTCAAACACAATAACGATAAACACCGCTACACATTCAGGAACGTTAACGCTAACAACGGGAGGCACGCCAACTGAAGACGCTTATTTTAGAATTACAGGATCTTCAATAGGAGGTTCAGCACAAGGATGGATGACATTAAAGCCCCAAGGATCAATTTATCGGGTCGTTATCCCGACTATTGACGGCGTTAATTCCGGAAGTCCAAAGTCAAACGGAGCATTTAGCACTGCTAATATAATTGATTCATGGTGGAAAGATGACAGACCATCAAGGGATGCAACTATAAACGGTTCTGCTTACACATTCGACGGCACTCAATACAATCTAAGGCGCAAAACGGTACGATTCAATCTAAATAGTGTTATTAATCCGCTGTATGGATTCAATGACGGCACACGAATAGCACAGATTGAGAAATGGACACGTAATTTAAAGACAGGATTCTATCAAATAGACTTAACATATCAAGAAGATGACTAATACAACATTCCCATTTTACACAGCAACGGCGATGCAGGACGCTAATAGGAGTAACACGGCTTTTATAAGAGTATGTCCACGAAATAGATTCTTGCCTTTTCAGATTAGAAGGTCACACAATACAAGCGTAATAAGTGATATTAATATAGTAGACTGTAGTGGCAATAAAACAGATGTATCAGCATATTTCATATCTACAGCAAGCGTAGGAACGTCTGGCGTTGGTATAATTTCCTTTACTAGCTATGATTATATTCAATACAACGGGGGACAATTTGAATATAATAATGGGACTCCAAAAAGTGACCAACTTCCATACGGCGTTTATTATATTGAGATAAAGGACTCTTATAATGTTTTTTATTCTGAGCATTTTATAGTAAAAGACATACTTCCTAATTTAATAACACCAACGGGATGGGTTGAAAATTATGATGTCTTTAGCGTTATCGGGCCAAGGGTAGCCGCCAGAACAACCACTTCTGTAGCAAAGGCTGCGTCTAGCAATTCAATAGGCGGATCTTTGTCTACATTATCATTTAAAGCAGGTGAAAAATTTAATTTGCGTGTTAGTTTGGCACTTAACTCCGGAGAGGCTCCGTCAGTACGTATAAACGACGACACAGCATCAGCTATATCTAATACGGTTCTATTGGCAGCGGGGGCTAATAATGTTGTTTTGACTACAACTAAAGATTCTGAATTAAGTACAAGTAATACTTTTAGAATATTTAATACTACTGATACAAATTGGATATGTCAAATTTTTCTAAGAAATACACGCGGCGACTTTATAAGTCTAGAATTTTCAAACACAGACGATCTAAGGCAATCCGAGGGCAATGATATTCTTTACGCTACGGGTGGTTTTGCACAGCGCGTTTACCTTGAAACAAGAATGAACACACCATCAGATGAAGTGTCAGAGATAGGCGAAGAGATAAACGGATTGTTCTCTGCAGAACAGATAAATGTAACTCCTAAATTTAGCATAGTAGATTATGTTTCGCGGTCGATGTATTCGGGATTACAATATCTAAAGATGCACGATACCATTACAATCACTGACGAGGTGGGAAATGAGTATTCACCTGACGTCGGAAACATAGATACAGCAATAGATTGGGACACATTCGACACAGGGACATTAAGACTGACATTTAATAACGGTTCTATGGATTGGGTAAATGATCAGGAGGCTATAACATAATTTTGCATTATTAAGCTAATATTAATAACTTTACATAAAATATAAAGACATGAGTAAAAATTTAATTGAACTTGGAATACTGGCTTTAGGTGGATCCTCCGGCGGTATTGTATCAGACGCTTCAGTGGCTACAGCTACTCTCACCGGTTTAGATGGTGTATGGATTGAAGTGCTATCAGACACTACGTTTTCTGTATTGTCAGGATGGAATTACACCACTTCGACAGCTTTAGAAGGTTTAGGTGTTAATGTTCCTACTGGGGTAGCTACAAAAGCGGGTGCAAGGTTCGGTCCTGGATATAACAATAAGTTTTTCAGCATCTCACACAGTGGGGGGCAAATAGCTTATTATAGCAGAAATGACAGCTAATGCCTCCAATTCTAGGCATACCGTTTGATTTGAAATATAGACTCACTTTGCAAAATGGGGACTATAGATTGATATGTGGGGGGTATAGATTAGACTTTCGATGTCCTGAAAATAGTATGTATATAATGATTTTATAATGGCTTTAAAAGTAAAAAACGGCGAGGGGTTCATGCGATACATGGAAACTTCTGGGGGTGGAACTACAGATGGAGATCCTTATATAACTCATCATGTATTGACCAGCACGGGGGGAAACCCTATCGACTCGCACGTATCTGCTGATGGTGGTTATCACTTAGGTGTTGCTATTGAGCAAAGCGTTTTTGCTGATGTAGGAAATTCAAGCACAACTAATTTAACAAATGCTAATGCTCATAAATTTACAGGGGCTTCTCGTTCTACTCTTGGGGTGGTCGGATTACAATGGGCATTAAAGACAGATAAAAATGCTACGGTTTGCATTGAACAAAGCGACGATGAATCAAACTGGGATTTATCAGATTGCTGGGATTATTTTTACTCAAAAGGTGGAACGGGTGGAACCGCACAAGCGTTAAAATCATACTGGCGAATTACAGTAACATTGACTGGAACAGAAGATACTGGATATTTTAGACTCTCTGGAGTGCTTTGTCCTATTGCTGATCCGGTGCCTAGAAAATTAAGCAATTCAGGAAATTTACAAGTCGTTACGTCTTTAAGGGGAAATGAAAATTATAGCCGTCATGTATGGGTTAATCCTACTAATGAACTTGCTGTAAGTCCTGTTTATAGAATTGTAGGAACGGCTTTCATAGAAGCGAATAAAGATGTAAACTTCTGGAGTGAGACTATTGCTAACAATGGAACTGTAGTACAGGCGGCTGGAGTGGTTCAACTTGAAACAAACGTCACTGCGTCAGGGGCGGCTAAATACACCTCCGCTGATCGTAATGATGTTTATATAAAGGGTAGATTTGTGGGCGGTTCAGCGATGTTATTTGTTGGTGCAGCTAATTTTGTAACGTCTGGAACTGTTGGAAATTTACGAGCTATTGGACCATATGAAACTGATAATGGATTCTTTTTCAGATTAGACGGTACAACATTTAGTATAGGTTCAAGAACAAATATCACAGGTAGTC
>Ga0075122_10001047_pt1 | contig 20504 bp, 16 predicted proteins | sample AntAceMetag02UKB_FD_69790 | JGI IMG/M metagenome (GOLD analysis project Ga0075122, IMG submission 69790) | Saline lake microbial communities from Ace Lake, Antarctica - Antarctic Ace Lake Metagenome 02UKB | ecosystem: Environmental > Aquatic > Non-marine Saline and Alkaline > Saline | place...
TTATCCACAGAATTAGAGTTATTAACAAAGAAAGAAAAAAGTAGCAAAAAAGAAAGAAAGACTACGGCTACTACAATTTAAAAGGGATAAATATTGGTCTAGACAAACCCGACACCTTTACAGGCAGGAAGCGAGTCGAGGGATCTTGTATGCAGACAATTGACCAAAAAAGCGAATTGCTCCAATGTTCGAGTGTGAATACACATAATACATACGAAAAAAGTGATAAAAATCACAAAAATAGCACTAATGCCTTGACAATTTTAACCAAATAGTGATACACTTATACCTATGAAAAGAGATATTTATCAACATCTTGTTGCCTGGAAATCGTCAGATAGGCGAAAACCTCTTCTTTTGAAGGGAGCTAGGCAAACAGGGAAGACGTATATTCTTAAAGAATTCGGGAATAAAGAATATAAAAATTTTCATTACTTCAATTTTGAGGAAGATCCCAAACTAATACATTTTTTTGATAAGGATATACATCCGGGAAGGATTATTTCGGACTTATCTAATTATAGTAATTGTGAGATCAATCCCCATGAGGATCTAATCATCTTGGATGAAATTCAACTGTCGAATAAGGCGCTTAATTCTCTAAAATATTTTCAAGAAGAAGCTAATGAATTTCATATTGCGGCTGCAGGTTCATTGCTTGGTGTTAAAATGTCTTCACCTGGTTCGTTTCCTGTAGGGAAGGTTAATTTTTTAAACATTTATCCTCTTAGTTTTTTTGAATTCCTTGATGCTCTTGGTCAAAATAAATATCGTCATCTTTTGGAAGAAACAACAAATTTTAACCCAATACCTATTCCTATACATGAAGATCTTATCGGTTATCTTCAAAAATATTATTTCATTGGGGGAATGCCCGAGGCAGTTAAACATTTTTCAAAGGGTGGAGAATTAATGCAAGTAAGAGAGATTCAAAGAGAAATCATTGATTCTTATGTTCTTGATTTTGCCAAACATGCGCCAGCATCTGACATTCCTAAGCTAACACTTATTTGGGAGTCTTTAGTTGTACATCTTGCTAAAGAAAATAAGAAGTTTTTGTTCTCAGCTCTTAAAAAAGGAGCCCGAGCAAGAGAATACGAGAATGCTCTCATATGGCTTGAGAACGCAGGATTAATATATCGTGTTACTGCTGTTGAAAATAGCGTATTCCCCTTGGAACATTATGCTGATCGAGGATGTTTCAAGGTGTATTGTCTTGATGTAGGTCTCTTAGGTGCCTTGGCAAGAACCCCTGTTAATATACAGAGTTACGGGGAACAACTCTTTACTGAATATAAGGGGGCATTTGTTGAAAATTATGTGGTACAGCAATTAAAAAACATAACTCAACAAAATTTATTTTATTGGCGGAGTAAAGGAGGACAGGCTGAGTTAGATTTTATTTGTGAAGTAAATGATTATGTTTGTCCTTTAGAGGTTAAAGCAGGAGTAAATCCTAGAAGTAAAAGTATTACTTCTTATGATCAGCAATTTAATCCTTCACATTTGGCGAGGACAACTCTCTTAAACTTTAAAAAAGACGGCAAAATATGCAATTTTCCTTTATATGCTGTAATGCTTTTTTTTAAGATGATAGAAAAATCTTGAAATAATTAGTCCATAGTCGATAGTCAATGGTCAATAGTCTGTGGCATACTGTTCACTATTCACCGTTCACTGTTTACTTATTTGAATAGAAGTACAACTGAATAAACATGAAAATACTTATTACCGGATCAAGTGGGATGTTGGGGAGAGCTCTTTGTAAAGTGCTGGGGGGAGAACATGAGCTAATAGGGATAGATATTCGTCATTGCGAGGAGCGAAGCGACGAAGCAATCTCTAGATTTTATAAGATTGACCTCTCCGATAAGATTAAGGTGAAAGATGCTTTTAAAAAAGAATGTCCTGATATTGTTATCCATGCCGCAGCATGGACGGATGTAGATGGTTGCGAGGAGAATCCTGACAAGGCTCATGAGATGAATGTTGAGGTTACGAAAAATGTAGCCGAAGCTTTAAGAAATATAAAAACATTCCCCGTATATATAAGCACAGATTTTGTTTTCAATGGATCAAGTAGTGTCCCATATACCGAAGAGGATGATACTGACCCCATAAATGTGTACGGAAAGACTAAATTAGAAGGGGAAAAGGTTTTTGAAAGCCTCGAAAGATACGCAATAGTGAGAACAAGCTGGTTGTTCGGCGGGAACGGTAAGAATTTTGTTGATACTATTTTAAAGGCTTCTCGTGAAAATAAGAGTATACGTATTGTCGACGATCAGATGGGTTCACCCACGTATACAGGGGATCTGGCAGTTGCTCTGAAACAATTGGCGGGAGCATCTCGGGATATAGGACGTGAAGTGTTCCATGTGTCTAATGCGGGTCAATGTTCATGGTATGGATTTGCAAAGGAAATTTTAAAAAAGAATGAAAATGTACGGGTTGAAGCTATAAAGTCAGAAGAACTAAAACGACCGGCAGAGCGACCAAAATATTCTGTTTTAGACAATAGCAAATTCGAGAGAGTTATTGGTCATAAAATGAGGGATTGGAAGAAAGCCCTAGAGGAGCACTTAAAAAGATATGAGCGTCTATAAGGATTTGAAAGATAAGATAAGGAACAAGAAAGCGGTTATTACGGTGGTCGGACTGGGCTATGTCGGTCTTCCAATGGCACTTGAATTTGAGAAGAAAGGGTTCAAGGTGAATGGATTGGATGCTGACAATGGTCGTATACGGATACTTAAGAAAGGATGTTCATACATTAATGACCTTTCCCACAAAAGCGTGGAGAAAGCCGTAAATAAGGGTAAATTTTCGGTTACAACCAGCAATAGCGTATTAGGAAAGTCCGATGTGATAATAGTATGTGTGCCTACTCCATTAGGGAAAACCCATGAACCAGACCTTTCTTTTGTGATCGATGTAAGCAAAACTCTTAAGAAATATGTAAGAAAAGGACAGGGTATAATTTTTGAAAGTACCACGTATCCTGGTACAACCAAAGAAGTTATTCTGCCTATACTTGAGAAAAGCGGCTTTAAAGCCGGTAAAGATTTCTTTCTGGCATTCTCTCCGGAAAGGATCGATCCGGGGAACCCAAAATACGATTTTACAAATATACCGAAGCTAGTTGGAGGAATAACGAAGAATTGTACAGGTATAGCTAAATCTTTGTATTCTCACGTTGTAAAAAGGATAATACCGCTTTCTTCTACTGAAACTGCGGAGGTTACCAAGCTTCTGGAAAATACTTTTCGTATAGTCAATATAGGGCTTATAAATGAGTTTGCTCATCTCTGCCACAAATTGGATATTGATGTATGGGAGGTAATAAAAGCAGCAAGTACTAAACCATTTGGATTTATGCCGTTCTATCCAGGACCGGGAGTAGGAGGTCATTGTATACCAGCGGATCCTCTTTATCTGTCCTGGAAGGCTAAGAGAGTAGGTTTTGAAACGAAAATGATAGATCTTGCGGCGAAAGTTAACCGGAACGTTCCCAGTCACGTTATAGAAAGAATACAAGACATTCTTTCGAAATACGGGAAAAAGATCAAAGATGCTAATATCCTGATAGTGGGAGTTACTTTTAAAAAGGATGTTAACGATCTTAGGGATTCCCCGGCATTGGATATTATGGATAGACTCCATAAAGGAAAAGCCAAATTAACATATCACGATCCGTATATTTCAGAGATAACGATAAAAAAGGATAGAATCAAGTCCTCTAAACTAAGCGAAACTTTTTTAAAGAAACAAGATATAGTCGTAGTAGTAACAGACCACGGAGATGTAGATTATAAAAAGATATCTGATTGTTCGAAGATCATATTTGACACAAGAAATGTTTTTGAAAAAAATAAAATAAAAACCAAAAATATAATAAAGTTGTAAATTATGAGTAGATTTCTAGTTACCGGCGGAGCCGGGTTCATTGGGTCAAATATAGTCAGGGAATTAGTCAAACAAGGGGACTATGTTCGGGTTCTGGATAACATGGTTGCAGGTAAGGAAGAAAACCTTGCTCCTTTTATTGAAAAGATAGATTTTCAGAAGGGTGACATTAGAAACTCTGAGGATGTGAAAAAGGCCGTTAAAGACATAGATTATGTTCTTCATCATGCGGCGTTCCGTAACGTTGCTAAAAGTGTAGAAGACCCCATCCTCACAAGTGAAGTTAATGTTAATGGGTCACTCAATGTGCTCAAATATTCACAGGAAGCCGGAATTAAACGCGTAGTAAATGCTTCTACTAGTTCAGTCTATGGAGATTGCAAAATATACCCTCAAAGCGAAGATCTTGAACCCAATCCGGTATCTCCTTATGCTATAAGCAAATTAGCGGTTGAATATTACTGCAGATTTTTTTCTGAAGAGTTAGGATTGGACACAATATCTTTGAGGTATTTCAACGTGTTTGGTCCCAATCAGAATATAGAATCCAAATACTCCTTTGTTATACCGGCATTTACGTCCAAATTGTTAAAAAATGAACCTTGTGTTATAGAAGGGGACGGGAAACAATCCAGGGACTTTGTTTATGTGAAAGATGTTGTGAGAGCAAATATAGCTGCTTGTAAATTGAAAAAATCAAAGGGAGAAATTGTAAATATAGGGTCCGGCAGGGATTCCTCGATATTTGGCATTGCGGAAAATATTAAAACGATAATGGGTAAGGATATTGATTGTAAGTTTAATGTGAGGCGTCCCGGAGATGTCGACAGGACAGTTGCAGATATATCACGAATGAATGATATGCTTGGTTTAAAACCAAGCGTCAGTCTGGAAGAAGGACTTAAAAAAGCGGTTAATTGGTTTATTGAAAGTTATGGAAGATAAAAAAACTTATATACTAGGCATTTCTGCGTTCTATCATGATGCGGCGGCAGCTCTGATCTGTGATGGAGAGATTATCGCAGCGGCACAGGAAGAAAGATTCACGCGTATTAAGCATGATTCGTCTTTTCCGGTCAATGCTGCTAGATATTGTTTGAAAGAAGCCGATATAACCATAGATGAAGTGACAGTTCTTTCGTATCACGGGAAACCTTTGTTAGACGCCATAAAATTAACTTGGGAGGTGTTGAAACGAGGGAAAGGCCTGAGGTCAGTTTTATCTAAGTGTAGAAGGAAGAAGCTATTTTTGAGAGGTATTATCAGAAATGAGTTAAAGTATAAAAACGAAATAATGTTTTATGATAGACATAATGCGTTTGCCGCAAGTGCCTTTTATCCATCTCCTTTTGAAAAAGCCGCTGTGTTAATAACTGATGGCATGGAAGGGAGTATCCCATGCAGTTTAAACCAGGGTGAAGGAAATACAATTAAAGAATGTTGGAGTAGTGCTTTCCCAGATTCGTTAGGATTTTTGTATTCAGCTTTTACATATTACTGTGGTTTTAGGATGAACGAGGATGAATACAAATTAATGGGGCTGGCAGCCTACGGTGACCCTGTATACGTGGACAAAATTTTAAAAGAAATTGTAAGTCTACAAGAAAACGGATCTTTCAAGCTAAATAGCAAATATTTTGACTTTTTCGGAAAAACACCGATCATAAAAGAATCTTTTAAGAAGTTGTTCAATATTCCCGCAAGAGATGAAGGGGCTAATATAGAAAAAGAGCACATGGATCTGGCCAGATCCATACAGGTCGTTATTGAAGAGATCATAATGAAAATGGTTAAACGTTTACATAATATAACAAAAAGTGACAATCTTTGTTTGTCAGGACAGATAGCTCTTAATTGTGTTGCTAATGGGAAAATTGTAAAAGAAGGACCTTTTAAGAATGTATGGATACAGCCGGCATCAAATAATGCAGGGGGCGCTATCGGTTCCGCTTTAATTGTTTGGTATAAATACTTGAATAAAAAAAGAAAACCGCATAGAAATGACAGCCGGAAAAATATTTTTCTCGGTCCGTCTTTTTCTGATGACCAGATAAAAGAGTATTTGGACAAGAACGAGATACCTTACAAAAAACTAGAGCATAAAGAGTTGATAAGTACAGTTTCTCGATTATTGGCAGAAGATAATGTGGTGGGATGGTTTCAGGGTCGTATGGAGTTTGGTCCGAGAGCATTGGGAGCAAGAAGTATTTTAGCAAACCCTAGATCTGATAAGATGAAAAACATTCTTAACAGTGAAGTAAAATTCAGAGAACCTTTTAGGCCTTTCGCTCCGAGTATTCTGTGGGAAGAGGCGGATAAGTATTTTGATATGAAATGTGAAAGTCCCTATATGATGGCAGTTTTTAATGTGAAGGATGATAAACTAAAAAAGAAAATAAAAAATAAAAAAGAATTTGCGTTTGAAGGAAAAGAAATGGAGTTCTCGGAAATACCGGCAGTAATACATGTGGATCATTCCGCAAGAGTGCAAACAGTAAGAAGGGACGACAATCCTATTTTTCATGAGCTGCTCTTGGATTTTTACCATAATTATGATTGTCCGGTAATCGTTAATACTTCATTTAATGTGAAGGGTGAGCCGATAGTGTGTACGCCTGAGGACGCGTATAAGTGTTTTGCGAAGACAAACATTGATCATTTAGTTCTAGGATCTTTTCTTATTGAAAAGAAAATAATAAGAAAGAAAATTGAAAAGAATAAGATCAAGTTAGTGGATAAAGGAGTGAAATGCGTATATTGTTAACAGGAGGAGCAGGTTTTTTGGGCTCTCATTTATCAGAAAAGTTGCTGGCATTAGGGTATAGCGTTATATGTATGGATAATTTGATCACCGGTAATGTTGATAACATAAGACATCTTAAAAATAATACTGATTTTGAATTTGTGGAACATGATGTATGCGAGAAGATAGATGTAGAAGCAAAAATAGATTATGTTCTTCATTTTGCTTCTTTAGCAAGCCCCGTTGACTATCTTAAATATCCCATAAAGACGCTTAAAGTGGGTTCCCTGGGGACTCATAATGCTCTTGGTGTGGCAAAAAAACACAAGGCCAAGTTTCTTTTAGCATCCACGTCGGAAGTTTATGGTGATCCGCTAGTTAATCCCCAGCCTGAAACATATTGGGGTAATGTAAATCCAGTTGGACCACGAGGATGTTATGACGAATCTAAACGTTTTGCCGAAGCAATTACATTGGAATATCATAGAAGTCATGGTATTGACGCTAAAATAGTCAGGATCTTTAACACTTATGGTGAACGTATGCGTCAGCGTGACGGGAGAGTTGTCCCAAACTTTATAGATCAAGCGCTTAAGAACGAACCGTTGACGGTTTATGGTGATGGGTCTCAGACAAGAAGCTTTTGTTATGTGTCGGATCTGGTAGAGGGGATACTGAAATTGATGATGTCTGATATCAATGAGCCGGTTAATATCGGTAATCCCGAAGAGATGAGTATATTGGGTTTTGCGGAAAAAATAAAAGGTCTCATGGGATGTAAAAGTGATATTGTTTTCAAAGAACTCCCGGAAAATGATCCAAAGGTAAGGCGGCCCGACATCTCAAAAGCAAAAGAAATGCTGGGATGGGAACCGAAGATTGGCTTGGATGAGGGCCTCAAGAGGACGATCGCATGGTTTAAAAAGTTAAAAGGTTAAAAAGTTTTAGAAAATGACAAAAATTGAGAAATTTGAAGACATTAAAGCATGGCAATTAGCCAGGGATTTAACAAGGGAAATATATCAGAGCTCTAATACGTCATTCTGGGGTTTTTTCGGGCAAGGGTTCTAGTTATTGAGATCAAGTGATTAGGTAAAAAATAAAACTGGAGAATTAGAATGGGCAAACAGAATCAAATTATTGAAGTTAAGGGTTCGAAAATTCAACTCATTAGTAAGAATAGGCAAGATTATATTTCTTTAACAGATATGGTGAAATCGTTTGGGGATGAAGCGGTTATTTATAATTGGATGAGGAATAGAAATACTATTGAATTTTTAGGTATCTGGGAACAAATTAATAACCCTAATTTTAACCCTTTCGAATTCGATAGGTTTAGACGAGAATCAGGCCTGAATAGGTTTACACTGTCGCCAAAGAAGTGGACACAGGCAACTAACGCAATAGGCATTTTTTCCAAATCGGGTCGTTATGGTGGGGGTACATATGATAGACTTAAGGAATCATGCGAAACAGTTTCCAAGCATATTTGTAAGTTCATGAAATACTTAAGAGGTTAGTTTTACTCTTGAGACTTTTAGACTTTAGACCTTGGACTAACACGGGGAGTTTATTATGAAGAAAAAAGCACTAATAACAGGAATAACAGGACAGGATGGAAGCTACCTGGCGGAATATTTATTAAGTCTGGGGTATGAAGTACACGGTATTATCAGGCGTATAGCTTTAGAAGATCAAAAACACAGATTATGGCGTCTTCGTCATGTGAAGGATAAACTTAAACTACATTGTGGTTCCTTGGAAAGCTATCCCAGTCTTTTTAAAATAGTCTCGGAAGTGCAGCCTGACGAATGTTACCATCTTGCCGCACAGAGTTTTGTGACATATTCGTTCGAGGACGAGTTCTCGACTATCAATACTAATGTGAACGGTACACATTATGTTCTTTCGTCGATCCAAAATGCTTGTCCAAGCTGCCGATTCTACTTTGCCGCTTCAAGTGAAATGTTTGGTAGAGTGGAAGAAGTGCCTCAAAGGGAGACTACCCGGTTTCATCCGCGTTCTATATATGGTATATCAAAAGTAGCAGGATATGACCTTACGAGGAACTATAGAGAAGCATATGACGTCTATGCCTGTAGCGGGATACTCTTTAATCATGAATCTCCGAGACGCGGGTTTGAATTTGTAACACGAAAGATAACGTCCGCCGCCGCGCAGATAAAGCTAGGGATGCTGGATAAACTTTATCTTGGTAATCTTGACGCAAAAAGGGATTGGGGACATGCCAAAGAATATGTCAAAGTTATGCATTCCATGCTTCAGCAGGACAAGCCTGAAGATTATGTAGTAGGTACAGGCGAAACCCATTCTGTAAGAGAGTTTGTTGAAGTGGCCTTTTCGGAACTTGATCTTGATTATAAGAAGTACGTGGATATAGACAAAAAGTTCTTCAGACCGGCCGAAGTCGATCTTTTAATAGCCGATTGTTCTAAAGCTGAAAAGGAACTAAAATGGAAATACAAGCTTACATTTAAGGATCTTGTGACCGAAATGGTAAAAAAAGATTATGAATTTTTTAAACAGAATGGAGATAGATAACAATGCAAATCCCACTATTAGACCTTAAAGCTCAATATCAATCAATAAAAGATGAAATAGATGAAGTTTTGAGTAAAGTCGTTGAGAGTCAGTATTTTATACTTTCAGAAGAAGTAGATGAACTGGAAAAGGAAATAGCATCCTATGCGGGAACTCTATACGGTGCTGGTGTCGCTTCAGGAACGGATGCTTTGATATTATCTTTGAAAGCTGCCGGAATAGGGGAAGGAGATAAAGTGATAACCAGTCCTTTCACTTTCTTTGCCACGGCAGAAGCTGTATCTCTTGTGGGCGCAGAACCTGTATTTGTAGATATTGATGAGGAAACATACAATATTGACCCAGATAAGATAGAAGAGACATTACGAGACACGAGACACGAGACACGAGACACGATCAAGGCTATTCTTCCTGTTCATATATACGGACAATGCGCCGATATGACACGCATAATGAAAATAGCTGACAAATATGGTCTTAAAGTGATAGAGGACTCGGCTCAAGCGATAGGAGCGACCCATAATGGCCGTGCTGCCGGAAGTTTCGGTATGACCGGATGTTTTAGTTTCTTCCCCAGCAAGAACCTGGGAGGGTTCGGGGATGGGGGCATGATAGTTTCTCAAGACGCAGATGTGATAGCAAGGATCAAAAAATTAAGAGTACACGGAAGCAAAGAGCAGTATATACATGATGAAATTGGCTATAACTCAAGGCTTGATAGTATTCAGGCAGCTATTTTAAGGGTTAAATTGAAAATGCTTGATGAATGGTTAGAGGGAAGAAGGCGGGTTGCATCGAGGTATAACGAGGCATTTGAAGGATTGGATATTATTACCCCTAAAGTAGAGGCTGGAAACGTTCATACGTATCATCAATATACCATTGCCGTGAATGAACGTGATGCCATGCTGAAGTATCTGAATGATAAGGGGATAGCCGCCAGGATATATTATCCTGTTCCGTTGCATTTGCAGCCTTGTTATGAAGGATTGGATCTTCCTGCAGGGAGCTTTTCTGTGGCGGAGAATATGGCAAAGAAAGTTCTTTCTCTGCCGGTTTATCCTGAATTATCAGAAGAGAAGATCGCATACATTATTGAAACCATCAAAGAATTTGTAAAGTAAGGCATATATCTATCGATTCTTGGGCTTGAGTCTAACAAAAATATTATCCACTTTTAATGGGAAAATAGGCAATGTGAGAGACTGACTGGTACTTAAAAATAAAAGTTAGGCATAAATGAAACGGATTACTAACTCACATTCAATTTTGATTATTATAATTTTAGCAGGATTGTTCTTGCGCCTTTGGGGATTGGACTTCGGTCTCCCGTATCAATTTCATCAAGACGAACCTATCGTAGTTAACCATGCCTTAGCCTACGGTACAGGAGATTTTAATCCTCATTTTTTTGCTATTCCGCCTCTAACTTCGTATCTTCTATTTATTGTGTATGGCATATTTTTTTTGATAGGCATGGCATTTGGTTTATTCCATACTTCCGAAGAGTTCGCACAGTACTTTTTTATAGATCCGAGCAGTCTTTATATTATTGGGCGACTTTTTATAGGGGTTATTCCCGGAATAATTTCAATCGCGGCTGTCTATGTTTTTTCGGGAAAATTTCTTTCGAAGCGAGCCGCGCTATTTGCCGCTTCTGTCATGTCAATATGCTTTCTCAATGTTGTCAATTCGCATTACATTTATACGGATATGCTGCTGGTCATGTTCACCATGCTGGCATACGGCGCCATTTATTCGTTTTATAAGATCCCTGTGCTTAAAAATTACTGCGTAGCGGGCATCTTGATAGGACTTGCGGTTGGGATAAAGTATAATGCCGTGTTTTTGGCTGTTCCGTATGTTTTGACGCATTTCATGGTCACTATCGGAGGCAAAAGGCATGCCAAAGAAATGTTGTTTTCCGGCAAGCTATGGCTCGGTGCCGTTTGTGCGGTGTTTGTTTTTGCGGTAACGAATCCATATATGATGCTGGATTGGCCCGGTTTTCTGGGGTCGGTTTCACAGCAAAGCGGTGCTTTCTGGCCTACCGGATGGTTGCATCATATAGTATATTCTCTCACACAGGGCATTTCTATCCCACTTGTTATTACCGGTGGTGTAGGATTATTTTTTATAGCTTTCAGAAAACGATGGGGAATAATATTATTTTCATTTCCTTTTGTTTTTTATCTTGTCATTGTATTTAAAAGCCAGCATTTTGCGAGATATGTACTTCCTCTTATTCCATTTTTTGCGATAGGTTCGGCGTATCTGGTATTTGAAGTCTTATACAAACATTTTTCATTTTTCCGATCGAAAATAGTTATCGCTTTTGTTGTATTGATTTTGGTTGTACCCACAACCATTAAATCGGTTAGAGCGGATATGATATTTTCCGCGCAGGATACCAGAATCATCGCAGCGAAATGGATAAAAGAAAATTTAGATAAAGGTTCCAGAATTGCGTGCGCGTCGACCACTTTCCGTCCGACATTGAAACAGCCGTATTCGCAAGTGATGGCAAAAAAAGAGTTTTTGTCAAAACAGAAGGGTCTCAAAAGTGCCAAGGCAAGAAAATTGGAAATGATGTTAAATACAATGGACGCGAGTGATGAGGGTTTTCCGTTATACTTCTTGTGTGAGGATCCGGAACAAAGCGGTCAATTCCTGGATACGGTACCTGCTCTGCCCTACGATATAAATGCTTTGAGAGAAGCTTCGATAGCTTATATAATCGTTAGTGGACAGAAATCCGCCTCTGAAAAAGCGGAATTTATCGAGGAGATAAAAATATATGGAATGCCGGTCAAAGATTTTAGTCCTTACAATGATGGAGTATTTAGAGGGACAATGGATCCCATTGCTACGACATGTATTCCGATTGCAAACAAAGAACTTTCAGCCCGGAAAAACCCCGGACCTTCGTTAAGGATATACAAGATCAAATGAAGAAACATATAGGCTTTATAATTTTTTTCACAGCTGTAATTTTCATTTTTTTATGGAAATTAATTCTTATGAAAGGTGCTTTTCTTGGCGGAGATTATGGAGCGCAGTTCTATCCCTGGAGCATGATATACGCTGATTCCATAAAAGATTTTAGCTTTCCTTTCTGGACTAGATTTTTTCAATCAGGGTTCCCCTTAATGGCGGAAGGACAGGTTGGTGGGTTTTATCCGCTTAATATTATATTCTTTTTTCTGCTTCCATTTAAATGGGCCTACAATTATATCGTAGTATTTCATTTCATTTTAGCTGGCCTTTTTACTTACGTTTATACGAGAAAACTTGGGAGTTGTCAGTGGGGAGGGGCAGTTGCCGCACTTCTTTTTTGCTTCGGGAGCGCGTATGCAGGTTGTTTTTATAATACGGTAACTGTCAAGACACTCATATGGGTACCGTTGGTCTTGTTGTTATTCGAGAAATATTTCGACAATAAAAAAGCAGGATATATTATCGGTGCAGGGGTTGTGTTGGGCATGCAACTCCTTGCGGGTTTTGCGCAGGTGGCCGTTTACAGTGCTTTGTTTTATTTAGTCTATTTTATTTATGGACTTAAATTGCGAGGAATACTAAAAATAAAAGATATTTTTGTGATTACAATCGGGTTTTTTATTGCTGTCTTGATCTTTTTCCCGCAACTTGCGTTAAGTTGGACTTTGGCTAAAGCGTCCGCAAGAGCGGATGCGTCTTTAGGATTTGCTCTTTGGGGATCGTTTACACCGTTCAATTTTATCAGTTTAGTATTTCCATATTCTGTTTTTTGGGGGACAAGATTTTATGTGGGCGTATTAAGTCTACTTTTTGTCATTGCTTCGTTTTTTAAACTAAAACGCACGATAGCTATGCGTCCGATTTTCGTGGTGCTTTTGTTATCCATTTTTCTCGCTCTTGGAAAATATAATCCCCTATATGTGATATTTCTGAAACTGGCAAGTTTTTACAGCTTTCGAAATCCCTCGAAGTTCCTATTTTTTGGCATGTTCGCAGCTTCGGTTATGGCAGGATGCGGGTTTACCACATTTTTTTCCGATTTTGATCAATATATTAGAAAAAAAATACTCCGGGTTTTCACGGTATTCATAGCGGTTGCGCTGGGTGTGTTTCTCGCTGCCAGAGGAATACTGCTGATGTTTGGTGAGAAAATAGTCGATTTTGGGATTTGGTACGTGACTAATCATGTTTATGGAAAGAGTTTTCACCGGTATAGTCTTACCACCTATATTGATAAAGCGACAAATTTTTACGGAAACATGGTACAAAATGCGTCTATTTTAAATCCATTCGTATGTGCTTCGATAATACTATGTGTTGTCGCATTAATTGGTTCCAAATATTTGTCAAAAAAAAGTGTCACCAGACCTCTTTTGAAAGGGGCGATTGTTTTCGTGATATTCTCGGATCTTTTCATATTTAGTTTTTACGGAACAGGGTTCAGAGGGAATATTAAAAATTTTGATACTTTAGGACATGATCATTCTGTCATATTCAAGACAATATCCCAAGATACTGATCTTTTCAGGATATTGCCGTATGGTGTTTCTTCCGGAAAATTGCCTGTATGGGCTTTGCCTAACGCTAATGCTACTTATGGAATAGATAGTGTGGCGGCTTATTCTCCGCTTGTTTCAAAACTGTACCGACATACGTTGAATGGTGCTGAAGTTGTAGATAACTCTCTAGGGCTTCTGAAACCAAAACCAGATTTTATTGCAAAAAACAAGAACTTGCTTAAATTATTGAACGTAAAATATATTATCTCGTCAGAAGAGTTGAAAGATTCGGACTTAATAAAAATACAAGTTGAAAATGGTATATATCTTTATGAACTGGAGGGAACTTTCCCCAGAGGGTATGTGGTTCGTAATCTAAATATTCCCGTTCAATCTATCGAAGGCATAACTGTGGTGGAAAAGTACAGTTCGGGTTATGCAAATTTCGTTGTGGATATTGCGGAAGATGGATACTTTGTTTTTTCAGAGTTTAACTATCCCGGGTGGCAGGTAACAGTGGACGGAACAGAAGAAGAAATAGTACCATTTTCGATAATACAAGCTGTAAAAGTGACGAGGGGGAGCCATACCATCAGATTTATTTATAATGCCTATGATCTTCAATAAAGGGATACATGAATCGTAATGGAAAAATAGTTATTTTGATGGTTGTAGTATTTCTTGTTCTTGGTGTGACCAGTCTGTTGAGAAAATCTCCTACATGTGATGAGGTAGGGCATCATATTGCATCCGGTTATGTGTTTCTAACTAAGGCTGATTTTGCTTTTTCTACGGAAGCACCGCCACTTGCCAGATACCTCATGTCAGTGCCTATGCTTTTCATGAACATTGATCTTCCTGCTGACAGATCTTTCTGGGCTCGTGAAGATAGGGCTGAGTTTTCGCGGGAGTTTCTGTATGGCAACAATAGGGAACTTGCCGGAAAAATATTCTTTTTTGCCAGATTGCCAATGCTCCTTATCGGATGTCTCGGTGGATGTTTCCTGTTCTTTTGGGTGCGTCGAAGATATGACGAGAATATTGCTGTTCTGGCGACGTTCTTCTATTTTCTTTCACCCAATATCCTGGCGCATGCAAGGTTGGCTACTACGGATATAGTCGCGACAGTCTTTATCATGTGTTCTGTGTTGTCATTCTGGGACTTTTATGTTCATTCTGATCGGAAACATGTTTTAGTTGCTGGATCCTTGTTGGGTTTAGCGCTGCTGTCTAAATTCTCTGCTTTGGTGCTTTTGCCTGTATATTTCATTATGGTTATTTTTTCGGTCGCGAAGATCGCGTATTCGGGTCACGGAGGGAAGGCTATTAAATTCTTGTTGAATTTTTTTGCGTGTCTTTTTGTGGCTGTCATAGTTTTATGGGGTGGCTACGCATTTGAGTTTAGACCACTCTTGGTAGGCGTGATGAGGGTTGAATGGAAAGAAGCCTTTTTTGTTGATGTTCTTACAAAGATATTAACATCAGGGGGGCGAGAGATTATAGGGAATTACGTAAAACTACTTTACCAACAGCCAATCCCGTTGAGTTCGTATGTGATGGGCATAGCGGGGATAGTGAGGCATGGTATAGGTGGCTCGCGTGTCTATTTTATGGGTGTCTGGAGTCTTAAAGGGCACCCATTGTATTATCTAACAGCATTTTTAATAAAAACCCCGGTGCCTGTTATCGCTGGTTTCGTGACGGGCATATTCGTTCTGGTTAGAAGTAAACGGAAGCTAGCTCTGACTTTATACCTGTTAGGCATAATATTGTTATATTTCATAGCGGCCTCACGTTCTGATCTTCAATTAGGTCTCAGGTATGTTCTCCCGGTCTATCCGTTGATCTTCATTGTTGCCGCTATTGGAATAAACTCTTTTTTGCAAAGTAAATACTTCCGTAGAGTTTTGGCCATATTGCTTTTGGCTTGGATGGTAGGTGTAAATTTTTACATTTGGCCGGATTATTTAAGTTATTTTAATGAATTGGTCGGTGGTCCGAAAAACGGGTACAAATATCTCAGAGATTCGAACGTTGATTGGGGCCAAGATCTTCCGGCTCTCAAAAGTTTCATGGTTGCGAATGATATCGATAGCGTAAAGTTAAGTTATTTTGGCGAGGCTGATCCCTCATGCTACGGTATAGGATATCAGGAAATATCTAAAGAAGAACAGGAGATCCCGGATAAAGCAGTTTACGCTATAAGTGTAAACCATTTGGATAATTACCAATGGGTTGTCGGGTTGGAACCTGACGCGTATGCGGGATATTCAATATATATTTACGATTTTAGGGAAAAAAGGTAGAATGATACTTCAATGTGAGAATTATTAGGAGAATGCATGCAGGAAAATATATTTTTGTCTATTATAATTCCGGCCTATAATGAAGAGGTTAATATAGGTGCGACGCTTGATGAGGTAGCGGAATATCTAAAAGGCAAAGACTATTTGTACGAGGTTATTGTCATAGATGATGGATCTTTAGATGATACTATTGGTAAGGCTGAAGAGAAGAAGCATGACTTTAACACTCTTAATATAATATCGAGCACACCAAATCGTGGTAAGGGATATGTGGTAAGAGAGGCTGTTCTGGCTTCCTCTGGGACATATGTTATGTTCATGGATGCGGATAATTCAACTTCGATAAAGGAATTGGACGCTTTTCTGCCATATCTGGAAGAAGGTTATGATGCCGTCATAGGTTCACGTCGGCTTAAGGAGTCTGATGTTGTCGTTCCCGAATCAATCATGAGAGTGTGCTTAGGAAATATTTATATTCTTTTATCTAAGATATTTCTTGGCTCGAAGGTGAGCGATTTTAACTGTGGATTTAAGGCGTATAACCGTTGCGTGGCCAAAAAGGTATTTTCTATTCAGCACATGGAGGATTGGAGTTTTGACACAGAGATAATATTTCTTCTTACAAAATTCGGCATGAAAATAAAAGAAGTACCGGTAAGATGGGCGCATAAAGCCGATTCAAAGGTCAAACCTCTACAGGCCGGGATCGCCTCCTTTCTGAGTCTTATAAAGATCAAAATTAATGATCTGCGAGGTTTATATAAATGAATAAGAGTCTGGTTGTTATTCCCACCTATAACGAGATAGATAATATCGAGAAGATAATCCTCAAGGTATTGTCCTTAAGGAAAGGCATGGATATTCTTATTGTCGATGACAATTCTCCTGATGGTACGGGTGATATTGTAGATGCTTTAGTTTCTGAACATAAAGAGCTAAACGTCATACATCGTCCAGGGAAACTAGGAATGGGTAGAGCCTATGTAGATGGCTTTAACTGGGCTTTAGGGAAAAGGTATGAATATGTCTTTGAAATGGATGCAGATTTTTCTCATAATCCAGAAGATCTACCCAGACTTCTTGATGAAATGGGAGAGTACGATCTATGTATAGGCTCACGTTATGTGAAAGATGCAGGAGTCATTAATTGGCCGATATGGAGGGAAATATTAAGTCGCAGTGCTAATGTCTACGTAAAGTTAATTACTTGTATGCCTGTCAATGATGGTACTGGGGGCTTTAAATGTTATAGACGCAGTGTCCTTGAATCCATAAATTTAGATGGAGTTCGGTCTGAAGGGTATGCATTTCAAATAGAGATGCATTATAAATCATGGAAGAAAGGTGCTAGGATTAAAGAGATTTCTATTTTATTTAAAGACAGGTTGCAAGGAAATTCCAAAATGTCTAAAAAAATAATTTTTGAAGCTTTTTTTGTCGTTTGGAGACTAGTTTTCGAAAATTTCATAACACAACTTAACAATAAAAAATAAATCATGCTCTACTTTATACTAATTTGCGGTGTTTTAGTTAGAGGATTTGGTGTTTTTAGACCACTTCTTGGAAATTTTGCTACTAAGAACGTTGTGTACGCCATGATAGCAAAAAATTTCATTTCCAATCCATCTACTTTTTTTAGACCGACACTAGATGTGTTGAGGAATGGTCAAAAGTCCCTGCATATGACAGAATGGCCGTTTTTTTCATATTTTGTGGGGGCTATCCATAAAAGTACATCGTATTTAGGGCTTGATGCAACAGGAAGACTTCTGAATATTGTGCTATTCACATTTAGTGGAGTTTTTGTATATCTATTTGTCAAAGACATTTGGAGTAAAAAAGAAGGATTGATAGCGGTTTTTTTCTATATGTTTTTCCCTCTGGGGATAGTGTATGGCCAGTCTTTTCAGTTGGAGTCTTCTATTGCCTTATGTATAGCAGCTATATTCTATTTGATAAATTCATGGGTAGAGGGTAGAAAATCTGTTTTGCATTTGGTTTTTTTATGGATAACTATAAATATTTTATTGCTAATGAAAATACAAATGCTCTATCTCTCGATGCCTGCATTATTTTTATTGGTTTCAACGATGCAAGGCAGGCAAGTGCTTAAAAAACCAATTTTTTATTTATTCTGCCTATCTTGTTTAGTGATTCCCGTTGCTTGGTATAAATATACTTATATTGTCGCTAATGGATATGATAATGTGTTTTTCAGCATTCTTTATAGCACTAAGATTCGAATATTTCCTGACCCGCGTATTTTTACTGCAGAGTTTTACTGTAAAATTTTATATCTTATAGTAAAGAACGTTTTTTCTCCACTGGGAGCTGTCTTGGTTTTTATCGGTATAATTATCTTTTTAAAAGAGAAGGGCCGGAAAGCAGGCTTTGTCTTAGCGTATCTTTTTGCTACTTTCATATATTTCCTTCTTATGCCTCGTAAGGTTTTTGAAATGGATTATTATTATATACCTCTCTTGCTACCAGGGGCCATTGCCGCAACTCGTGGGATATCGGCTATAACCGTAATGTGGGTAAAACGGACAGTGTTATTTTTTTTCCTCACTATAAGTATTGTTGTAGCTTGGAACCCTGCTTATAAAACGACAAAGAACGAGATTGTTTTTACTGAAGCAGGGAAGTATATAGATTCTTATCTGCCGCTAGATGCAAAGGTGATAGTTTGTTCTCAGGGTTCTCCTTTAGCATTTTTGTATTATATGAATAGGACTGGGGTCATACTTCCAATATCAGAAGTCAAATATCCCGAGAGAGAAAGGGACGCTAGAGAAGAGCTTAATCTTTTACTGGAGACTTCTCCGGAGAGGTTGTTTGATGAATACAGAAATCAAGGAGCACAATATTTTGTTTGTGACAATGAGGAATGGCTCAAGTCGAAAAACCCAGAATTATATGACTACATTATTTCCGATAAAGAACTTCATCGGAATGGGAATATTCTTGTAGTTGATCTAATAGGAATAAAAGAATGAGTTTTTTTGAAAACATATTAATCTTTACGGTCGCAATCTCGGCTTGTTATTTTTTGGGAGAAGTAATATTGTCTAGGTTGTTAGCCAATAGTACGGCAAAAAAAAATATTGCTATCGCAGTAACATTGGGTATGGCAGTAATGGCTTATACTGTTTATTTTTTGGGATCATTTGGCATGATGGGGAAGATCCCTTTATCGGCTATTTTTATCGTTATTTTGGTGCTGTCTTTCTTCCTTAAGGGACGCCGACATTTAGACCTTTCTACAGAGAAGTTTTCTCTTTTACCTGAAGATAAATTTTTATATCTAAGTATTATGTTTTTTTCTGGAATCAGTCTTTTTGGTGCTCTTTCTCCTCCTGTAGGTACAGATTCCTTGTGCTATCATCTAGGTATACCTGCTAAGTTTATAATGCAGGGTAAGATAGGATTCGTGCCTTATACTATGAACTCGTTGTATCCATTTTTTATGGAAATGTTATTTACTGTTATGGAAATATTTGGGTCTGGGGTAGCCGCCAAACTTTTTCATTGGATTTGTGGGCCGCTTATTGTTTTTTCTATCCTGTTTTTTGCAAGAGAAATGTCGTCACGTAAGGCAGGTATTATTGCAGCAGTTTTGTTTATTTCTTCTCCAGGCATCTTTAATGCTATGACATATGCTTATGTGGATGTAGCGCTTACAATGTACATAACTTTATCTGTGTGTTTTTTCGTACTATGGGATGATAAAGAGCGAGGAAGTAGCAGGGAGGCTGATCTTTTCCTTTCGGGTGTTTTTATGGGAATAGCCCTTAGTATAAAATATTTGGCCCTGTATATGCTCATTCCTCTTTTCGTTCTGTTGTTCTGGAGAATAATAAGGCAGGAAGAGAACAAGATGAAAATGTTTTTTTTGTTCATGATTCCTGCTTTTTTTCTTTCTTTTTTTTGGTATCTTAAATCTTATATTATTCTTGGAAATCCGGTGTTTCCCGCTTTTGCAGATTTTTTTCCTGGAGTAGTAACCTTTAATGTAAGCCACCATATGGGGATGGGTACAGGAAAAGGGTTAATGTCTTTTTTATGTTTACCATGGAATATGTCAGTACATCCTCAATTGTTTGGTGGACGGGGTTCACAAACAGGGATACAGTTCTTTTTGTTTTTTCCTTTCATTGTTTTTAGTCTGTTTAGCAAAAAGAAATGGGTGAGAGATATTTCTTTTCTCTCTGGGGTATACGTATTAATTTGGTTCTTTTTGGTTCAGAGAGATAGGTTTTTATATCCCGTACTTCCTCTTTTGTGTCTATTAATAGGATATTCTATCGCAGGACTGTTAAGGAAGTGCAGGAAAAAGCAAAGTAGTTTGCGTACAAGAATATTAACACTACTTGCGTATTCCGGAACTTGTCCCCACTCATTCCGGTAAGTCGTCCCCACTAATTCCGGTAACTTGTCCCCACCTGTCGGAGCGAAGCGACGCTAGTTTTATTTTATATCAAAGATCGTAGC
>Ga0075122_10001049_pt1 | contig 20490 bp, 14 predicted proteins | sample AntAceMetag02UKB_FD_69790 | JGI IMG/M metagenome (GOLD analysis project Ga0075122, IMG submission 69790) | Saline lake microbial communities from Ace Lake, Antarctica - Antarctic Ace Lake Metagenome 02UKB | ecosystem: Environmental > Aquatic > Non-marine Saline and Alkaline > Saline | place...
GTGTATTTGTTTATACTTAAAAAGGCACTAAAGTGTGCCTTTTTCTTTGATTTGTAAAGAAAGAACCTGTAGTTCTTAAAAATCTTCTCAGATTCTTAATTCTTTACAGGCCCTTTTTTTATTATTTCTTTCATTTAATATATTGATGTATTAAATTAAAATTCCTAGAATACAATAAGACTTCCTATCCTAAATCCAAATCAATAGCGGAAATTCCTTTAATTTCTTTCTCAAAGAACGACATTGCATTTCTAAGATTTTTTTTATGATATGGATAAACTTTGGTATGATTCAATTGAATAATTTGATTCAAATTTTGCCAGTGTTTATACCCAATGTTTTTTAAATCTTTATGCTTGTTACTTAAAATAAAGTAAATGAATTCTCTTCCTTTATAGCGGTGAGTTTTCTTTTTACTTCTTCCATATATTTCTAATAAATTTTTTAGATCTTTTGCGGTTCCAACCAAATCTTCAACTTCAAATCTTTTTTCCATGATTGAAACAGAAACTCTGTGTGACTCTTCATTTATGTCCACAGTTCTTGTTGTCTTCTTCTTGAACCACTCTTTTATTTTACTAGTAAATGCCATTTTCTATTATGTCCCTTCTGTCAAACAAATATCTATTTAAGTGACTTGTATATATATCATAGTACTCTTGAATTGATTTTTCAATATGTTTCTGTAAAAACACACATATTTTGCATATATTAATCAATTTTTTTTCTTATACTGATGAAATTTAAATTATCATACATATTATATCATATGTATAATTCAATACAACATAAAGAAAAAAACACTTCAAATAAAATTTAAAGTGTTTTTAAAATTATAGCTTGAAGAATCCACAAAAAATATTATTCGTATGGAGTAAAGTCGATATCTTCAAATAATGGATCGTTTTTATCTTTGTATCCTGTTGCGAAAATTGTATCATAAGTTAATTGTTTGTTGGTAGCAAGTAATGTATCAATTGGTGAGTAAGCTGTTTTAGCTCCATCAATTGAAGGACCACTAGTTACACCAGTCAAACCATCTTTACCATCAACGATGTTTTTAGCGATTTTAACTGAATCAGCAACTAATTTAGACACGTCTTTAAATACTGTCATTGTTTGAGTTCCCTTACCAGATACTACATCTCCCATTAAACTTGCTAACGTAACGTTAGAAGCATCTTGTCCAGTTGTAAAATATTTGTTATAAGGATTTGTCATAAGAGCAAATTCTTGTCTGATTGCAGCAGAAGTATCATCATTTGGTGCTAGTACGAAAATAGCATCGTCAGATTTATCTGCAGAACCAAGGTTTGCAACAACTGCTGCAGCTTTTGTACCAGCTACTTCAGGATCCCAGTCAGTATCTACCGGTAACATTGCAGCTTGTAAAGCAGTTTTAGCAGCATCATTAAATGTAGCTTCTGTGTATAGTGCTAAAGAACTAAATGTATCATTAACATTGATAATATTAAAAATGTTTAATACAGGTTGTAATTCTTCCATAGCTCCACCAAAGAAGTATGTTGCATTTGGCCAGTCAATAACGCGACCTGCAAAAATTGCTAAATCACATTTGTTAGTTGCAGTACAGCCTTCAGCAACAGCTTGAGTTTTTAAATGTAGACCCATTGCTTTACCAACATTCCAGCTATTAAAAGTAGTATAATAGTCTGCATGATCATCAGCAGATTTAGCCATACGGTCATGTGCAATAAGTTCTACTTTTGCATCATGAGCAGCTTGAACAGCACCCGCTCCTGAACCTTCAGCGGTGAGGATAATAACATCAACACCTAAAGTAATTAAAGCTTCAACATTTGATTTTTCCTTAGCTTCATCACCATCTGAGAATAAAATTAAGTATTCGTAACCAGCGCCTAAAAGATCCAATTCTTTGATGAAAAATGCTCCATCTTGATTTGCCCATCTTTCTTCAGCTGCATCCGGTAATACTACCCCGATTTTGACTGTGCTTGAGTTACCACATGATGCTAATGTAACAACAAGCATTGTTAATAGAACTAAACTAATAAATTTTTTCATTTTCTATCTCCTTTTTATTTTTATTATAAGTACAATACGTGTACTAGTCCCCTATAGTTGTTAAATCTGTGTAATCTTCTTCTTTTGCTTCGCGAATTTTGTCGCGTAATTTATTTAATGTTCCTTGTGCATTTGTGAGTTTATACTCATATTCTAAAATATCTTCTTTGTTTAGTTTGTTTGCATGATTTAATTCTTTTTTTGCTAAACTGAATTCCTTCTTCGCCGTTTTTAAATCATCACGGAATCGATGTTTTGCAAAATGAATTCCTACTAAATCAATCGGTCTAACGTTTCTTGTATAAATATCAAATACAACAGCTAACAACAGAACAGATCCTAAAATAATTGGTTCCATATTTGCCTCAATACCTGATAATGCCATACCATTTTTTAGTGACATAATTACAACTGCTCCAATAACTGCATTTACTACTTTTCCAATTCCACCACTGAAACTAGCTCCACCAATCGCTGCTGCAGCAATTGCGTATAATTCCCAAAATGGCCCATGGTTAGGCGATGTGTTTTGAAGTCTTGAAGCATACATCACACCAGAAATCAGGGCTAAAATACCCATTGAAACGAATACAAACATTGTAATTTTATAAACACTAATTCCCGATAATTCCGCCGCCTCAGGATTTCCTCCCACTGCATATATTCTTCGTCCAAGTGTTGTTTTTGTTGTCATAAAATGATAGACCACCACAACCACAACAGTAATTAATAATAAATATGAAATTCCTTTATTTGAAGCAAATGTATAAGTTAAATACCCTAAAATTCCTGACATAAAAATCATTTTTGTTACAAATAATTCAATTTTTTCATTAGGAATCTTAAGCTTATTATTTTTCCTTCTTGACATAATTCCCGTAAGAACCAGAGCCAATAATGCAACCACTCCAACACTCACAGTGATAATATCAAAACCACCAACCTCAACTGTAGGTAGATAACCAATACCGACTTTTTCAAAGAATACGTTTGTTGTAGGAATATATCTAGTATTTGTTCTAAGTAATAACAATCCTTTAAATATAAACATACCAGCTAGTGTAACAACGAATGCTGGAACTTGTATTTTTGCTACAAAATATCCTTTAATAATACCAACAATGATAGTTATAACCAAAGCGCCTAGAATTGCTACGAGTACAGTTTGACCATTGTTTTCAACAGCAACAACAACCCAAGCCCCCATAAATGCTCCTATATATCCAACTGACAAGTCAATATGTCTTGTAACAATAATCAGTGTCATACCAACAGCAAGTACTGCAACATACGCTGTTTGGTTTAATAGATTTGTAAAATTAATTGGTGCTAAAAATATCCAATTAGTCATGAATCCAAATGTAACAAAAATTACTGTTAATGCTATATACATACCATAATCACGTATGTTTGTTCTAAACATAGAAATTAAAGTTAAGAAATATTTATGAATTTTCCATATAATATTTTGGAAAAATCCAACTTTTTTATTTTCTTCCATCCCAATCCTCCTATAAGGTTGCGCTTTGCATAATTTTTTCTGAGGTCGCATCTTTTATGTCAAATTCAGCGGTTTGAACACCTTCCGCAATAACATAAATACGATCACACATACCTAATATTTCAGGCAATTCAGAAGAGATAATAAGAATACTCATTCCTTGAGCAACTAAATCATTAATTATTGTGTAAATTTCATATTTAGCTCCAACATCAATACCTCGAGTTGGTTCATCCAAAATCAATATTTTCGGATCCGAAAACAACCATTTACCTACTTGAACCTTTTGTTGATTTCCCCCACTTAGGTTTCCTACTTGCTGAAATATTGATGGAGTTTTAATATCTATGTCTTTAACATATTTTTCAGCATATTGATTCTGTTTTGAAAAATTTAATATACTGAATCTTGATATCTTTTTTAAATTTGCTACTGTAATATTTTGACTTACTGTTTCTAATAAAATTAATCCATCTTTCTTTCTATCTTCTGACACATATGCAATCCCTTTATTTATAGCATCTTTTGGTGTTCTTAAGTTTACCGACTTATTAAAAGCAATAATCTTACCAGTAACTCTATATTTTTTTGGATTACCAAATATACTATGTGCTAATTCCGTTCTTCCTGCTCCCATTAAACCTGCAAGTCCAACAACTTCACCTTTATGAAGCTTTATATTAGCATCGGATACAATATATCTATTTAATTGTTTATCAAAGGAATTCAAATGAACAGTTTCTAATACAACTTCGCTGCCTTTGAACACGGGACGTTTTGGAAAAATATCTTCAATTTCCCGACCAACCATATTTTTGATAATTTCCTGTTCATTAATTTCTTCTCGTTCCATTCTCACAATTGTTTTTCCATCGCGTAAAACGGTTATAGAATCCGCTATTGCTTCAACTTCCTTCAATTTATGAGAAATCATAATTGATGTAATGCCTTGTTTTTTTAGTTCAACTAATAATTTCAATAAATTTGCGCTATCATCTTCATTTAAAGCGGCTGTAGGCTCATCCAGGATAAGCAATTTTACATTTTGGCTTAATGCTTTCGCAATTTCAATTAATTGTTGCTTTCCTATTCCCAACGAAGACACTAATCTATGAATGTCAACATCTAATCCTACTTTGTCTAAGAATTTCTTAGCAAGTTCCTTCGTTTTATCCCAATTAACTAACCCGCCTCGTTTTCCCACTTCATGCCCTACAAAAACGTTTTCATAAACTGTTAAGTTTGGAAACAATGCAAGTTCTTGGTTGATGATAATTATTCCTTCTGATACAGAATCTTTTATTCCGTGGAAATGTCTTATTTTTCCATCAAAAATAATGTCACCATCATAATGTCCATGTGAATAAATACCACTAAGCACCTTCATCAAAGTAGATTTTCCTGCGCCATTTTCTCCAACAATAAAGTGGATTTCGCCCTTTTTGACAAATATATTTACTTCATCAAGAGCTTTAACCCCTGGAAAAGATTTTGTTATTGAATTCATTACCAATATATTTTCTTGGTCCAAAATATCACCTCGAATCCCGATATATAGTTATTTATATCATTATAACACTACATATTATAGTCGTGTTATATCAGTTTTTTCTATTACTTAGTTTAACATTTCAATTATGTTTTGTAAAGGGCTTTCACAACAACAATTGTGTTTTATTGTTAGTTTTCAACTAATTATGATTTGGTTTGTAAAAAAGATTTTTTATAGATGGATATATTTCAATAAAATTATTAAATTTTATGTTATATCTATTTGATTGTTCTTCCACCGGCTCAAACTCAGTATCCAATTGAATGATTTTATTACATGCTTCCTTTACGCTTGGAAATTCTTTACAACCAACCATTGCAAGTATTGCTGCTCCCAATGCTGGTCCTTCTTCTGTTGTAATTTTTACAACTTTCACATCAAATACATCTGCTATCATTTGAGCCCACACATTACTTTTGGCTCCTCCACCTGTGATTCTTACCTTATGAATATCTACACCTAAGTTTTTAATAAGATCAAAAGATTGTTTTAAAGCAAATGTAACACCTTCAACTACGGCTCTATCAATATCAGCTTTTTTGTGATGAATACCCAGACCAAATAGAACACCTTTAGCATATGGATCATTAATTGGAGATCTTTCTCCCGTTAAATATGGTAAAAAGAATAGAGAATCATCGATTTTTGTTTCGGTTACTCTTTGGTAATATGAACTATAATTATTATCACTAAATATGGTTTCATTCCACCATTTTATCGCACCTGCAGCATTTAGCATAACAGCCATAACATGATACTTACCATTCGCATGAGCATAAGACTGAAGATAATTTTTTTTGTCTATATTAAACGTATCGCTAGAAACAAATATTACACCACTCGTACCTAGACTAATGCTGCATTCTCCAGCTTCAACAATACCCACTCCAACAGCACCTACTGCTTGGTCTCCACCACCTGCTATTATTTTTACGTCATTATGAATATTTAATAGTGTTTTGTGTTCTTTTGTTAATAACCCAATCTCTTGATAACTTTCGTATACTTTTGGGAGCATACTTAGGTTTATGCCTAATATATCAATCATCGGTCTACTATATTTTTTGTTTTTACAATCAAAATATAAAGTGCCTGAAGAGTCGGATACATCACTAACAAATGAACCTGATAATTTGTATACTAAGTAATCCTTTGGCAACATGATTTTGTGTATCTTTTTAAACACTTCAGGCTCGTTATTTTTAACCCATAGTATTTTAGGTGCAGTTAATCCCGTTAAAGCGATATTGCCAGTATAATCTAGTAATTTCTCAATTCCTATTACATTATTTAAATAATCTACTTCGCTTGTAGTTCTTTGATCATTCCATAAGATAGCATTTCTAAGTATTTGATCATGTTCATCTAGTAAAACTAATCCATGCATTTGTCCAGAAAAACTGATACCTAAAATTAGATTCTCATAACCAACCACTAATTCTTTCAATGCGGATATGGTTTCAACATACCAATCATTTGGATTTTGCTCGCTCCATGAAGGCTGCGGAATAATTAAATCATAATTTTTAGATACAGTTTTTATTACTGTTCCATCCGTTGAAACTAATATTACTTTTACTCCAGAGGTTCCTAAATCTATACCTATATACATATGATTTCCTACCCTATAATATATTGATTTAATATTGCTTCTAAATATTCTTGTTTTCCTGATTCGTTTTTATCAAATTCTTTTTTATTTAATAAATATTCTTCTAATTCTTTGAATCCGACTTCATTTGCTAAAATCTTCTTGCCAATTCCAGCATTATAAGAACGATATCTTTCTTTTAGATTATTTTCAAAAACTCCATCTTCTAATAATTGAACAGCTTTTCTTAATCCAGCAGCATAAGTATCCATTCCTGCAATGTGTGCAATTAACAAATCTTCTTTCGTGAAAGAACTTCTTCTTACTTTCGCATCGAAATTCAATCCGCCAGTCTTTAAACCGCCGCCTCTAAGTATTTCATACATTGTTAGAGTCGTATCATATATATTTGTTGGGAATTGGTCTGTGTCCCATCCAAGTAATAAATCTCCTTGGTTGGCGTCAACACTTCCTAACATATTATTATCAACAGCTAAACGCAATTCATGATTCATAGTATGCATTGCTAATGTTGCATGATTTGTTTCAATGTTAAGTTTGAAATCTTTATCTAACCCATATTTTCTCAAGAATGATATCACTGTTGCACTATCATAATCATATTGATGTTTTGTTGGTTCCTTTGGTTTTGGCTCAATATAAAACTGACCATTAAATCCTATTTCTTTTGCATAAGAAACAGCCATTTTTAAGAATCTAGCAAAATTATCTTGTTCTAATTTCATATCCGTGTTTAGAAGTGTATCATAGCCTTCTCTACCGCCCCAAAAAGTATATCCAGCACCATCTAATCTTTTTGCAATTTCAAGTGCTTTTTTGGTTTGTGCGGCCGCGAATGCAAACACATCAGCGTTAGGACTTGTTGAAGCTCCATTTACATATCTCTTGTTACTAAATAGATTTGCAGTTCCCCAAAGTAATTTTATGCCAGTGCGTTTCATTTCAGATTCGATTATGGGAACTATTTCATCAAGATTTCTATAACTCTCTTCTATAGTTTCTCCTTCAGGAGCAATATCGCGATCATGGAAGCAAAAATATTCAAATCCTAGTTTCTCCATAAATTCAAATGCCACTTTTACTCTGACTTTTGCCTGTTCCATATCATTTTTAGCATCATCATCCCAAGGACGCTCCATTGTTGCTAAACCAAACGGATCTTGACCAGAGCCAGTCATAGTATGCCAATAAGCCATTGAGAATTTTAGATGATCCTTCATTTTCTTTCCAGATATCACTTCTTCTGGGTTATAGTATTTAAATGCGAATGGATTTGTGCTCTTTGATCCTTCGTATTTAACTTTGTTGATATCATTATAATATTTCATATTTACTCTCCTTATATTTTCTTTTGATTAGTCGTTTGCTAATCAAAGTATTTTATTATATAATTTAATTGAAAGATGCGGGGGTGGCCTGATGAAAACAGGAAATTCTAAATTAATTAAAAAAACTAACATCAATCTTGTAATTGAAAAATTGGTTGAGTTAAAAGAAACTTCAAGAATTGAATTATCAAGAGTTACTACACTTAACAAAGCAACAATATCTTCTATTATTCAAGAGTTAGTAGACAAAAATATTGTAGTTGAACTTGATAAAAAATTAAAAACCAGTGGTAGAAGTGCAAATGCAATTGCTCTAAATAAAAATGCTGGAAGAATTTTAAGTTTAGATCTTCAAACTCAATTACTATATGGTGTAATAACAAATCTATATGGTGAAATTTTATTTGAAATCAATAAACGAATCGATAATCCAGAATTTAGTTCCTATCTGTCAATATTATTAGAAACTATTGATGAACTAATTACGAACACCTACGATTCCACATATGGTGTAATTGGTATCGGGATCGGAGTTTATGGTATTTTGTCTAAAAGTAAAAAAATCGTTTATGCTCCATTCTCATCATGGAAAGATATTGAATTGAAAAAAATCGTGGAAGACTACACAAGCATAAAAACATATGTTGAAAATGAAGCGAACATTTCTGCTCTTGGTGAAATTATCGTTTATGCAAATCAACAAAATTTAACATCTATCAATATAGGTATCGGTGTCGGAATGGGTATCATAATTGAAAACAAACTGTATACCGGTAATAATGGATATGCCGGTGAAATTGGCCACACAATATTAGTGCCTAATGGTAAAAAATGTGTTTGTGGTAATTACGGCTGTCTAGAAAATTATATTTCCGATACAGCGATTATAGAACAATACTATGAACTCACAGAAAAGCAAATTTCCATTGATGAATTTATTGTTAGATTAAAATCAAAAGATGAATTTGCTTCAAAAATTTATAAGGGATTTATTGATAATTTAAGTATAACTATAAATAATATATCTCAAGTTATTAATCCTCAAACCATTGTTATCAACAGTAAAATTATAGAAAATATCCCCGAAAGCATTTCTCAAATAAAAAATAAATTACGCTCTCAGATAATGTCTTTAGAAGTGTTAGCTACATCTACATTTAAGGCTAAAACTAACGTCTTAGGATTAACTCATGTGCTAATCAAAGAATTTCTTGAAATTGATAATTATAAAGTAACCTCACAAAGTGAAAACGCTCACTAACATAGTTTATCACTTAAATTATGTTTTGTAAAGTATATTTTGAATTAATCTTTCATAGCGTATATTAGAAATGTTTAAAAAGTGTTTTTATGTAATTGTTTTCTTGAAAAATAAAAAAAACTCGAAAAATAAATTTCGAGTTTTCTTTTGTAATTAGTTCTTTCTTTGTACTTTTAATAGTTTAAAATAGAACGCCATAATAGGACTGAGCGTAAACGCTAAGACAAAACTACCTATATCTACGGCTCCAAACGTTCCATCAACATTGTAATACGTTAAATAGCCAAATATCAATCCGATAGCAATCCCACTAAATTCAATAATTAATCGAACATAAGTAATTTTTTTTGCTTTAAATATATTTACAAACATTAACATCAACTCATCAAATACGAATGCAGGAAAATTCGACTTTACGATTAAGGTAAGCCCCAAAGGCAGAAGTAAAGATCCTAATATATAAAACATTAACTGAAATCCAAACATCAATGCTTCACGTTCTTGAAAAACTACAAAATTCCAAAAATCAATAGATAGCGCCACTAAAAAAATCGGTAAAAGCATGAATAAAAATTTAGCATTTCTTCGATAAAGTATTACAATCAACATAATAATCATAGAAACAATAAAAGAAATCATTCCTAAAGTAACCCAAGAAAACCCTAGATTAATATTTAAAAAGTCGCGAATGTTAATAGTAACTGTATCCCAAGCACCATTCCCAAGAGTTGATGCTTTCATTATATTGACAGCGAATCCTAATACAATGAACCCAAATAGATAAAATATAACATTTATTTTGTATTGTTTGATTAAAACTAAAATATTTTTCAAGCAATTATCCCCCGATGGACTATAAATTTTCTAGAATATTATTGTTATTCAAAAGGGTACTTTAACCCAATAACGTGTCTGATTTGATCCAACATTTTCATGCTTTTTCTTGTTTGGTCATGAGTCATAATTGTATTCTCTAACAACCCAGCTTCCAAAGATTCCACGAAATTATTAATTTGATATGGGAACCCATCTCCAATATGTGGATAATCAAATTGTTCATCGTTAACAAACACTTTTTGACTTCGCCAAAAGTTCTCCGCTACGATTGTTCCATTTTCAAATTCAATTACTGCTGGTGCGTTTCTATCTTCCAGAAAACTTGATACTAATCTAGCGGTTGAATCATCTTCAAATACGACATCAATTACACACTCAGTATCTACTCCTGTTTTATAAAATTCTGCCTTAGCTTCCATGGATTTGATTTTTTGATTGGTTAGATTTAATGTATACGCTACAGGATAAACTCCCATATCTAGTAAACTTCCTCCAGCTAAATTCATATTAAACAATCTGCCTTCATCGCCACCTAGTCCCATAACTGAAAATCCAAACTCCATATCTGCGTGTAGAAGTTTTCCTAATTTATTTGATTGCACTACTTCTCTTACTTTTAATGTGACGGGTAGAAAACGAGTCCACATAGCTTCCATCAAAAGCATGTTGTTTTCTTTTGCTGAACGTACCATTTTTTCGAATTGATCTGAATTAACTGCAATTGGTTTTTCACAAAGTACGTGTTTTTTGTTATCCATAAATAATATTGACTGTTCCATGTGAAAATTATGGGGTGTAGCAATGTATACCGCATCAATTTTATCGCTTTGAGCCATCTCTTCATAACTGCCAAATGCATATTCAATATCATATTTATCCTTAAACTCATTTGCTTTTTTTAAGTTTCTTGAAGCAACTGCGGTTGCAATCGCACCTTTGCAATGTTTAATATCGCTTGCGAATTTTGAGGCTATCCCTCCTGCTCCAACTATCCCAAATCTAATCATTAATGCTCACCCAACTTTCTAATTTTGCACTTTCATATATCTTTTCATTAATTACCATTTGTCTATATCCGTCATAAAATGATGCATATGAAGGTTTTTCTACATTACTATATATTTGTTTGAATACCTGCTTAAAAGCATCAGGATATCCTTCCGTGTGCCCCGCAGGATAATCAAACATACCAGAAACATTTTTCATCATTAAATGATCCTTTGGAATTACTTTCGAAGGTTTATCACGATAACCAACTGTCACGTTTGAGTGTGTATCTAAACTCCACTCCACCGTAGCTTTTGTCCCAGAAATTAGAAGTTCAATTTTATTTTTTTTGCCTGCGCACATCTGAGAGAAAAATGCATTTCCAATCGCACCATTGCTTAAACGAAACAATAATGAAGCAATATCCTCTGTTTCTATTTTGATATCTTCATAAGCTTCTGCTTTAACCGTGCTAAATGTTTGTACGTCACCCACTGCTTTTTTCCGTATTGGATATACGGTTTTAAAGTCAGCAAGTACCGCCTCTACTCTTAACCCCGACATGTATTCAACTAAGTCTATCCAATGAGATCCTATATCTGCGATTGTTCTTGTACTACCTGATTCTTCAACATTTAAACGCCAGGAATAATCCGTATCATATAACAGCCAATCTTGAACATACATTCCATGAATTGATATCACTTCTCCCAATGTACCTTTACTTATTATATCTTTAATATATGCACAAGCAGGATACAATCGGTTATGAAAATTAACTGCGTGGATAATGTTAGCTTCTTTTGCTAAAGTAAATAGCTCTTTTGCCTCATCACTGTTAAATGTCATAGGCTTTTCAAGCATGATATTGACACCTTTAGCTATCGCGTATTTGGCTATTTCGAAGTGAGTGTTGTTAGGAGTGCATATATGAATAAAATCAAGGCATTGTTCATCTATCATCAATTTGTAATTCGTATAAGAATGTTCAACAAATAAGTCTTTTGCTTTTTGCTGCACATTATTCCTACTACATATAGCAACTACCTCAACATTTCCTAACCTTCTAATCGCTTCAATATGAGCGATCCCTACAAAACCAATTCCAACAACAGCAGTTCTAATTTTTTTCATCATTTCCACCTTCATTTTAAATTACAAGCATACACTATACTTATGGATAGTTTAACACTTGAATTATGTTTTGTAAAGAATCAAAAGGAAATTGTATAATCTCGAATTAACTCATCATACAATTTGTCAAACTCATAATCAATTTCTTGCAATTCAGGATTGTTTAAAAACCTTTCAACTGCTTGTTTGACAATAGTACTATACTCGGTTCTTGAAGCCCAATTAGGAGCTACTTTTTTAATTTTTGTGTTATCGAATACTGCACTATCTTTTTTATCCCCGTATAATTCAGCTTTTTCTGCAGGGAAATATTGCAATATATAATCCGTTGGTATTTTAACAACATTAGGTGTGACACCTACCGCTTCACTGATTGCTTCATTCAATTTTTCCCATGTATAAACTTTTTCTCCAGTTAAATGGTAAAATTCTCCATAAGTAGCTTCATTTCCAAGCACATCAACAAATCCAGATGCGAAGTCTCCATTATAGGTTAAAGTCCATAAGTTTGCCCCGTTATCAGGTAAGATAATTGGTTTATTTAGAAGCATTCGATTGATCAAAGTATATGGTTTCGACTTACTATTTAGCTGTGAAATTAACATTTCATTATTGTATGTATGTGACGGTCTTATAATCGTCACATTAAAATCTTTGTTATGTATAGACAAAAGATATTCTTCACATTTTCTTTTGTTTTCGCTATAATCCCAGTACTTATTTCCCAAAGGTATTTCTTCTGTTATAGGTAAAAATGGTATTGGTTTAAAGTATGCCGAAGCGCTACTAATAAACACATACTGTTTTGTATGACCATTAAACAACTCATAATCTCGTTTCACATGATCAACTGTAAAACTAATCCACTGCACAATAGAGTCAAAATAATGTCCAGATAGAACTTTTTTGACTTCATTTTTATTGTATATATCTGCCTGTAAAATCTTTACCCCAGCAGGCAGCTTGTCATTTCTCTTTCCTCTATTCAAAACATATAGTTCAATATCCCTTTTTACTACCAATTTACTTACAGCGGTGCTAATGACACCTGTTCCTCCAATAAATAATACTTTCATAAAGATCCTCCTAAAAAAATTGATTATATATTTATATTATAGCATTTATTTTATTTATTAAAACGCCAATTAAATTGGTGTTTTTTAGAAATGTTATTGATAAAAACTCAATACAAAACTATCTTTGGTAAACTATTGTTAAGATTATAGTTAATTCCTGTTACTTTACGACGTGTTTTTCACTTTAAATCGTAGAGTTGTCTTTAATCTTGATGACTCAACTTTGCTTGGGTTACTTAGATAAATTTCCTTATGAATTCTTGATAGTCTTTGATAACCATTTCTAGAGCAAAACTCTTCCATTGTTTTGAAAGAAGCTGGTTCATCATCGTATGACCCTAGGTGAAGCATTTGACAAACAAGTCCTTCTTCAATAGCAACAAATGCGACTTCCAAAATTTTACTGTTTTTCTTCTTTTTGTATTTCTTTTATCTTTAACTCATAGAATAAAGAATCGAGATGATCATACAATAATTTCATCATGTCTTTTGTTTTTTTAATAATATTTATTCCATATCTAAATCTAAATATTATATTTCTATACCAACTTTGCTTTTGATACAGATCTAAATTAATCTTGAACTGATTTATGAATTTTATAGTTCTAAATCTCTTTTTTATTTTTGTTGGAATATCAGATTCCAATAAACCATTCACAATTTTGAATCGGTTAAATTCTGATGATAAGTGGTCAAGAGTAATGTTTAATTCTGCTACTTTATTCTCATAACCATACAATTTAGGAATTTTATCTTGATAGTCTTTTATTTTAAGAATCATATCCAAATGTTTTTTGTCATTGAATTCTTCATTTAAGAGGTTTAATGGTTTTGGTTTATTCACTATTTCATCAAAAAAAACTGTTTTGTTTTCAACGTTACCCAATAGAGCTGATAAAAAATCATAATGTTCTTCTTTTAATTTATCTTTTATATTTTCAATTGCTGCATTGTTATTTGATACGATTGCAATTGTTTTATTTTGATATATGCAATTACATATTATGTTAAGAATTGTTTGAGTTTTACCTGTGCCGGGTGGCCCTTCTATAATTGATACATTATATGATAAGGCATTTTCAACGGCAGCTTTCTGGCTCAAATTTAATCCGAATGGATAGATAATCATATCGGTAGATCTATTTTTATATACATTACTAGCTTTTAAATATTTATGTAAAATACTATTTCTATTAAACGGATTCACTCTGTCATATTGATCTGACAAAAAAGTGTTTTCTTTTGATTGAATTTCTTTTGATAAATCATTAAAATACTCGAATCTATGTATATACCTATCGTTTTCCATTTCTTCAGCGTAATTGACTTCTGAAATATGATAAGTACAAATATTGCCATCCTTAAAGAAGATTTTATAATAATCGTAACCAAATAGCAGAATTTTACTTGTATCCAAAGCTTTTCTGCCTTTGATATATAATTTTGACAAAACCTTGTTAATAACTTTTGGATCACGATATATATTGATTTTTGCATAACTCTTATAATAAAATTTATCATTATTATAAAATTTAATACGAACAGATTTGATATCTTGCTTAACCCACTGTACCGTTTTTGTGCAATCTTGCCACTTATTAAATTTATCACTATATATCATAATTAATATTTGAGTATTATCTATATACAATAATTCCCTCCTTATTAGAACAATAATTGCTTTTCAGTCGTTTCATGCACTAAATATCAGCAAAAACAATATTGCATTTCCTTATATTTTTATCAATATGAATCCCATATATATTCTACTCAACTGGAATTAATGCTAATCCTCTTGTTCCATCAGCGAATTCAGCAAATACTGCGTAATAGGTTCCAGCAATATATACCACTAGATTGTCATTCCATGTTCCAGCTTGATCAATGTCTTCCTCCACAAATGGTGGAATATATAATGTATCTGATGTTAGATTAGTGATTGCTCCACTTTCAGGACTCTGAGCCCACCAATCCCTAGTATCGGAATCGCCTATTATGGTTCTAATAATTCTTACAGTTAAGTTACCATTTAATATATAATCAGTGCCATCAATCGTATAGGCGACTGTCCATCCCGCATCAGTATCAAGAAAAGTAACTTCAGCAATATATAAATACTTCACACCTTCAAGATCTGTTTGAATTGAAGATATTCTTCCATCACAAATAGATATCGCCGTCATCAAACCACTTAAAACAGTATCAAATCCATTGAATTGACCAGTGACATAATAATCTTTGTCGATATTTTCCAACAAATCAATCTCCCGTTTTGCATATAAAGTTATATTTTCTGCTGGCATCGTTGTAAATATGTATGGAATAGTTAGTTCTTGGTCACTATACCAACCACTGAATGTATAACCTATCATTGAAGGTATATATTCAGTAGTATCTTCATTAAAATCATATATTTCACCATTAATTCTAGTATATATAGATAAAAATTTTGGTGTGTACCGATCCGTTGTTGTTCCATCACCTAGTTGTCCTTCAGTGTTATCCCCCCATGTAAATATTCTGCCTGATGAAGCGATTGCAGATGAAGCCCCACCGCCTAAAAAAATTTGTATGATGATTTCTCCTGCATTAAGTTCAAATTGATTTGTTATTTCTATTGGGGTACTATGTGCAACAAAATAATCATGTGTTCCATCTCCTAGTTGTCCATAATCATTCCTTCCCCATGTAAATACTCTTCCTTCTGAAGTGATTGCCGAGGAATGAGTACCGTCCAAAGAAATTTGTGTGATGGTTTCTCCTTCACTTAAATTAAACTGTGACGTGATTTCTGTTGGGGTGTATCGATCTGTTGTTGTTCCATCTCCTAGTAGTCCATATTCATTATATCCCCATGTAAATAGTCTTCCTGATGAGGTGATTGCTGAGGAATGATAACAACCCAAAGATATTTGTGTGATGGTTTCCCCTTCACTAAGATTAAACTGTGATGTGATTTCTATTGGTGTTGAATTAGGTACTTTATATTCTGATGTTGTTCCATCTCCTAGTTGTCCATAATAATTATTTCCCCATGTAAATAGTCTTCCTGATGAGGTGATTGCTGATGATTGATACCAGTTCAAAGAAATTTGTGTGATGGTTTCTCCTTCACTTAAATTAAACTGTGATGTGATTTCTATTGGGGTGTATCGACCCGTTGTTGTTCCATCTCCTAGTTGTCCAGAATCATTCCTTCCCCATGTAAATACTCTTCCTTCTGAAGTTATTGCTGATGAATGACTTTCGCCCAAAGAAATTTGTGTGATGGTTTCTCCTTCACTTAGATTAAACTGTGATGTGATTTCTGTTGGTATATATCTATCCGTTGTTGTTCCATCACCTAGTTGTCTATTACTGTTCCTTCCCCATGTAAATATTCTTCCTAATGAGGTGATCGCTGATGAATGGTAAAAGCCCAAAGAAATTTGTGTGATGGTTTCTCCTTCACTTAAATTAAATTGTGATGTTATTTCTGTTGGAGTTGAACGATTTGTTGTTGTTCCATCTCCTAGTTGTCCAGAATCATTTCGTCCCCATGTAAATATTCTGCCTAATGAGGTGATTGCTGATGAATGACCACCTCCGAAAGTAATTTGTGTGATGATTTCTCCTTGATGTAATAAAGGCATTAAATCATTAGCATTTACATTTGTTCCAATAGCGTATGTAATTGTATATTGGTTAACAGTCCATTTCGTATATAATGTGATATCGCCAGTAGTTCCTAATGTAATTTCAGTTATTGCTTCTCCAGTTAATTCCTCATTATCAAACCAACCACTATATGTGTAACCTTCCTTGATAGGTTCATCTAATGTGATTGTACCTGTATCAACTGTATATGTATCTGGGTTATTTCCATTGATTCCATCAACCAGTTGATAAGTAATATTATAAGTTATGATATTCCATTCGCCATACAATACTATATTTTCTGATGGCATCGTTGTAAATAAGTATGGAATAGTTAGTTCTTGGTCACTATACCAACCACTGAATATATAACCTATCATTGAAGGTATATATTCATTAGTACCTTCATCAAAATCATATATTTCAACATTAATTATAGTATATATAGATAAAAATTTTGGTGTATATCGATTCGTTGTTGTTCCATCTCCTAGTTGTCCAGAATCATTTCGTCCCCATGTAAATACTCTGCCTTCTGAGGTGATTACTGATGAATGGCCACCGAACTCAGAACCTCCCAAAGATATTTGTGTGATGGTTTCTCCTTCATTAAGATTAAACTTAGATATAATTTCAGTTGGAGTAAATCGATTAGTTGTTGTTCCATCTCCTAATTCTCCAAAATCATTTCTTCCCCATGTAAATACTCGACCCTCTGAAGTTATCGCTGATGAATGAGTACCGCCCAAATAAATTTGTGTGATAGTTTCTCCTTCAACTAGATAAAACTGTGATGTGATTTCTGTTGGGGTTGGATTACCATTACCGCTAGTTCCATCTCCTAATTGACCATGCCCATTAAATCCCCATGTAAATACTCTGCCTGTTGATGTGATTGCTGATGAATGCCAAGTTCCCAAAGAAATTTGTGTGATGGTTTCTTCTTCACTTAAATTAAACTGTGACGTGATTTCTGTTGGAGTTGAACGATTTGTTGTTGTTCCATCGCCTAGTTGTCCATATTCATTAGATCCCCATGTAAATACTCTGCCTTCTGAGGTGATTACTGATGAATGACCACCTCCCCAAAAACCTCCCAATGAAATTTGTGTGATGGTTTCTCCTTCACTTAAATTAAACTGTGATGTTATTTCTGTTGGAGTTGGATTAAAATTACCAATTCCGTTAGTTCCATCTCCTAGTTGTCCAGCTATATTATTTCCCCATGTAAATACTCTGCCTTCCGAGGTGATTGCTGATGAATGAGTACCGCCCAAATAAATTTGTGTGATAGTTTCTCCTTCAACTAGATTAAATTGTGATGTGATTGCTGTTGGGGTGTATCGATCTGTTGTTGTTCCATCTCCTAGTTGTCCATATTCATTAGATCCCCATGTAAATACTCTGCCTGTTGATGTGATTGCTGAGGAATGATAATCTCCCAATGAAATTTGTATGATGGTTTCTCCATCACTTAAATTAAACTGTGTCGTGATTTCTGTTAGAGTTGAACGAGGAGGCGAATTATTTATTGTTCCATCTCCTAATTGTCCATATCCATTATTTCCCCAGGTAAATACTCGGCCTGTTGATGTGATTGCTAAGGAATGCCAAGAGCCCAATGAAATTTGCGTGATGATTTCTCCTTGATGTAACAAAGGCACTAACCCATTTACATTTATTCCAGTAGCGTATGTAATCGTGTATTGGTTAACGGTCCATTTAGCATATAATGTCATATCACCAGTAGATCCTAATGTAATTTCAGTTACTGCGTCTCCAGTAAATTCAGCATTATTAAACCAACCTTCAAACGTATAATTTTCTTTAGTGAGTACATTTAATATAATTGTATTTGTTTCAGCTGTATATATATCTGGATTGTTTCCATTAATTCCACCACCTAGTTGATAAGTAATATCATATGTTATCGTATCCCATTTTGCATATAATGTAATGTCTTCAGCTGGCATTGTAGTAAACGTATATGTAATAGTAAGTTCTTCATCACTATACCAACCACCAAATGTATATCCGCCTCTTGTTGATTCTGTGGTCCCATTGACAGTTGTATCATAATCCTGAGTAATACTTAAAATAGAAGCTCCTTCATTACTATCAAATGTAATCGTATATTGATTGATAGTCCATTTAGCATACAATATAATGTCTTCGGCCGTTATTGCGGTAAATGAATATGTAATAGTGAGTTCATCATCACTATACCATCCTCCAAATGTATATCCGCCTCTTGTTGGTTCTGCAGACTCATTGACAGTCGTATCATAATCTTGTGTAATAGAATTAATATTATTTCCTCCATTACTATCAAAAGTAATTGTATATTCATTAATAATCCATTTTGCATATAAAGTTATATCATTAGAAATAGTATTTGATGTAAAAGACCATTTTTCATCAAGGGTTTCTCCATCGTTTAAACTCGTATACCAACCAACTAAAGTATACCCTTCTCTTGTAACTGAGGGGATAGAAATTGTGCTTCCTTTTTGAACATCTATTGTGCTAACTTCGGTTCCTCCCATGGAATCAAAATTAACAATATAAGCAGAATTACATCCAATTAATGTTAATCCAATTAAAATTATTAAAATAATACTTTTTATTCTTTTATTCATTGCTAGCTCCTTTAAAAATTCATATATTCTAAAATTATAATAACACAAAAACTACAGCAAAGATTTTATGAATATTCTATTGTAGATTATATTTTAGTCTTGATTCAACATACGCAATTATTTTTGCAGACGTTTGACTTATGATAATGACCAAAAAACTCTTCATTATCACTATAACTCCTTGTCCCATAGTTTCTCACTATTGTTTATATACTATTTGTAAATTTTTCAATCTGTTTAATAATAGGATACAATGACTTATTACCGGAAACATCCATTGGTTCAAATACCTTTTTAACTAAATCTTCCTTCAGGAAGGCCATTTGTTTATATCGGTTATACTTTTTGCTGTATAAACAAAAATACATCATTTCCCTGGACTGCAATTTAGCTCTTTCCAAAGAAGTCATTATATATGCCTTCTCGTTGCCATCAAAAGCAAGCATTACTCCACAATACATTAATGTTACTGTATTATCAATTAAAATTCGTTTAGCAATATCGTGAGACATTCTATAAATCCGAGTTTTACTTGTTGGAGGAACCATGTATAATCTAAATGTATTATCCAAATTTACAGTCATAGCAGTAGGCATATAATCACCAAATCCACTCATCTCATACATTCTTAAGTTTAGGTTTAAGAAAGCTACAAATAATTCATCAACATTCTTACAATTTTTATATAATGGATTGTCTTCTAGAGGAATTAAATGATCACCAAATTTCTTATATGATCCATTTAAATCACATGTGAATCCTTCTGCTTTATCAAAACTATTTATCGTACTATCTTCAACAGTGTATATAAAATCATCAATATAATAAAAATCTCTATATTTCAATCGAATAATTTTTTCACTAACCTCAGTAACAATATA
>Ga0075122_10001056_pt1 | contig 20427 bp, 28 predicted proteins | sample AntAceMetag02UKB_FD_69790 | JGI IMG/M metagenome (GOLD analysis project Ga0075122, IMG submission 69790) | Saline lake microbial communities from Ace Lake, Antarctica - Antarctic Ace Lake Metagenome 02UKB | ecosystem: Environmental > Aquatic > Non-marine Saline and Alkaline > Saline | place...
TCTCTAGAAATAGTCATTATTCTATCTCCTATAATTTTCATGATTAGAGCTGATGAAACTAATTTGCCTTGATCAATAATCTGGGCAACTTTTCTGCCAAGCTCTGTGGATTCTTTTTTTATTTTACGAAGAGCATCTCCTGTTTCTATATGTTCTAATCTAAGCTTGTCTGCCAAAAGTTTAGCTTCTGTTCCCTTTCCAGAGCCTTGAGGCCCTAATATAATAATATTTAAAACTTTACTTTTATAGTCCTTCATATTCGTGCATAGAAATTTGAGCCTGAATTTGTTTCACGATCTCTAGGACTACACTAACAACAATTAAAATTGCTGCTCCACCAATTACAAAGGTAGAAATTCTAAAAACATTCTGAGTAATAATTGGCAAAATAGCTATCAGTCCAAGCGAAAGTGCTCCAGCCAACATAATTCGACTACTAATATTAGATAAATGTCGGGAGGTAGGATCTCCTGGTCTAATTCCAGGAATAAAACCTCCTTGTTTTTGTAGTTGTTCCGCAATTTGCTTGGGATGGAATATAATACTAGTATAAAAATAAGTAAAAGCAACCACTAAAATAAAGTATGTCAAACCATAGAATAATTGATTTTGCATTAAACTAATTAAGAATTCACCAAATTTAAGAAAAAAAGCAGAACTAGACCTTATCATAAATTGACCAATCAGTGAGGGAAATAAAACAATAGAAATAGCAAAAATAATAGGAATCATTCCTGCCTGATTAACTCGCATTGGTAAATAGGTGTCAGTACCTCCATACATACGATGACCACGAATACGACGCGCATAAGTAACCGGGATATTTCTTTGCCCTTCGGTTAGCCAAATTACTCCCGCTACAGTAACCAAAGCTAAAACAGCTAAGATTATCCAATTAGTAAGCTGAGAAACATCAAACACAGCAATAGATTGTTGTAATGAGGTGGGTAATCTCTCTACAATGCCAGCAAAGATTAAAAGAGAAATACCGTTACCTATTTTCTTTTCGGTAATTAACTCTCCTAACCACATTAAAAACATAGTCCCCCCCAACATTACAATTAAGATATTAGCAATATTAAAAAAAGAAAGATCGCCAATAATAGTTTGACCGGATTGCCTTAAAAGCATTAACATCCCATAAGACTGAACAAGAGCTAACGGGACAGTTAAAAAACGAGAATATTGATTTATTTTTTGGCGACCGGATGAACCCTCCTTACTTAGTTCCTCTAGTTTAGGGACTATCATAGTCAATAGTTGCATGATAATAGAAGCAGTAATATAGGGAGCAATACCCATTGCCACAATAGAAAAATTAGACATAGCCCCTCCAGAAAGGATATTTATCATCCCTAACATCTCGTTGCGAGCAAAAAAATCTTTCAAATTTGCTATATTTACTCCTGGTAAAGGAATGTGAGCAGCAATTCTAAAAATTATGAGCATAGCAAAAACAAATAAAATTTTATTTCTCAAATCCTTGATTTGCCAAACTTGCCTAATTTTATTTAAAAATTGCATATTTAAAAAATTAAAGTACTATTGCCTCTCCCTTAGCTTTCTTAATTTCTTCTATAGCTGTTTTCGAAAAAGCGTGAGCCTTAATCGTTAATTTCTTTTCTAAATCAATCTTTTTGGCCGAAGACGGAGAAGCTAAAACTTTTACACCCCCTTTGTAGTCCTTAATCAAGCCTTCTCTAATCATCTTTTGAGGACTAACAATATCACCCTCTTTAAACCTATCTCCTATGTCTTTTAAATTGACAATAACCATCTTAGAAACAAAAATTTTTAATCTAGAAAACTTAGGAAAAGATTTAACAGCATTCTTTAGTCCCTTTAATTTAAGTCCTGATTTCCCGCCGGACCTTGATCTCTGTCCCTTTTTGCCACGGCAACAATATGTACCATGACCAGAAGAGTTCCCCCTACCCACTCGTTTTTTAGAGGATCTTGATTTTGGCTTAGGAGAAATGTTATTTAACATAATAGTCATATCTTTTTCTTTTTATCAACAGTAGATATTATTATATTCAAAGCCTTGATAGTCGCTTTTACATTATTAATTTTATTACTAGAGCCTAAAATTTTAGTGGTCAAATTTTTAAATCCAACCAAAGAAAGAACAACTCTCGCCACTCCCCCTACTACCAAACCATGTCCTTTTTTGGCTGGTCGTAAAAGAATATAAGCAGCTTTATATTTAGCTCTAACCTCATACGGTATCGTTCCTGTACTTATGTCAATCTTTAGTAAATTTTTTTTAGCTTGATGCACAGATTTATTAATAGCCGTCGAAACATCAGTCCCCTTAGCTACTCCAAAACCAACCCGACCCTTATAATCTCCAATCACCATGCAGGCACGAAACCTTAAACGTTTTCCGCCTTTTACTACCCGAGTTACTCGAGCTAAATCAACAAGCTTTTGTTCAAATTCTGGTTTAGTCCTTATATTCCGCGTATGATCCATATTTGTTCTTTTTGGTTTAGGCATAAATAAGATTAAATTATTTTAAAATTTAAGACCTCCTTTTCTAGCTCCTTCCGAAACTGCCTTTACTTGACCATGATATTTATATCCACTACGGTCAAAGAGTATGCTTTTAATATTTTGGGCTAAAACTTTTTCAGCTATCTCTTCGCCAATTTTATAAGCATCTTTGACATTAGACTTCCCAGAACAGGAAGCTAAGGTTCTCCCCGCTTCATCGTCGATCACTTGAGTATATAAATATTTGTTACTCCTAAATACACAAAGACGTGGACGCTCTGAATTGCCCTTAATTTTAGCACGAATTCTGCGACGACGTGCCTTTCTAAGTATATATTTCAATTTAGTAATCATAGTTTTTTTATTAAGATCCAGCGCCTACTGCCTTTTTGCCAACCTTGCGTCTAATAACTTCGTCAACATATTTAACCCCCTTACCCTTATAGGGTTCTGGTTTTCGGAAACGCCTAATTTTAGCTGCCACATCTCCAACTCTTTGTTTATTAATGCCGGTAATAATAATTAAATTCTTTTCTACTGTTATTTTTATATCTGAAGGAATTGGATACTCTATTAGATGGGAAAAACCTAAACGTAAAATTAGTTTATCGTCATTAACTTCGGCCCTGTATCCAACGCCAACTAATTCTAATCTTTTCTCAAAGCCATCTGTCACTCCCTTAATCATATTAAATATCAATCTATTCATGGTTCCCCACAATGACTTTTGTTTTCTGTCTTTTATGTTGCCTATGGTTAAATTTAATTCTTGACCTTTGATTACAACTCGTAAAAAATCTGGCAAAACTTGTTTAAGCTCACCCTTTTGTCCTTTAACAAAAATCTCTTTATTTTCAATTTTTATTTCTATTGTTTCTGGAATAGAAATAATTTGTTTTCCAACTCTACTCATAAATTAAGTTATCAAAATATTTGAACAATTTATCCCCGCGCTCCAATATTTCTACCATATTCGACAAATAACCTCACCGCCAATGTTATGCTCTCGCGCCTCCCCGTCTGTCATTAATCCTTTAGAGGTAGACAGGATGGCTAGGCCAAAACCTTGTAGAACTAAAGGGATATAATTTCTTTTAACATAAACTCTTCGACCAGGTTTGCTAACTTTTTGCAAAGAACTAATTACTGATTGTTGCTCATCGTTATACTTTAAAACAATTTTTATTTGTTTAAAATTAGCGGTTTTATTAGCACTTTTATTTTTTTCTTTATATAAATCAATAATCTCCACTTTTTTTATCAAGTTTTCTTTCTCTAAAATTTTACCAATATTAAATTTAATTTTGGAATGAGGAAAAATTATTGCTTGTTTTTTTACTAACAAAGCGTTCCTTATTCTTGTTAACATATCCGCTATTGGATCGGTCATAATATGCTTATTTTAATTTAATTATTTTAATTATTATTTCTTAGAGCAATGCTCTCACAGATTAAACTTGTTATGAATTCAAGTATTTAAAATCTTGAAATTCTACCAAGATGATTTTCGAATTCCCGGTATAGCCCCTTTGGTAGCTAATTCTCTGAAACAAATACGACAAACTCCGAATTCTCTCATATATCCACGCTTTCTGCCACAACGCCAACATCGTCTCACAATACGTGTACTAAATTTTGGTTTTTTATTTGATTTAACTATCTGTGACTTCTTTGCCATAAAAAATATTTTTTAAACTTTAACTCTTAAATGGGAATCCCATTAATCTGAATAATTCTAATCCCTGTTCATGGTTTGGGGCGTTGGTTGTGATTACAACCTGCAGATTATGCAATCTTTCCGATTTTTCTGGAGAAATCTCTGGAAAAACTATTTGCTCCTTAATACCTATAGACAAACTTCCTCCCTGATCAACACTTTTCTCTGAAATACCACGAAAATCTCTGATACGAGGCAAGGAGACATTGATTAATTTTGTTAAAAAATCATACATTTTGTGTGAATGCAAAACTGTGCTCACCCCAACTACAATTCCTTCTCTAATTTTAAAACCTGCAATTGATTTTTTAGCCAAATTTTTAACAGGTCTTTGTCCAGTAATCTGAGTAATAGTATCCTCTACAATCCCAATATATTTGGAATCTTTTTCCGACTTAGCTCTATTAATACCAACATTAACAGTTACTTTAGTTACCTTAGGAATAGCTAAAATATTTTTATAACCAAATTTTTCTTTCATAGCTGGTATTATTTCTTTAATATATTTTTCCTTAAAAAGAGACATACTGTAAACATTAAAATATCAAATAAAACTTTCTATTTAAAAACATCATTACATTTTCGGCAAAACCTTTCTTTACGCCCATCAGCAAGTATCTTATATCCCACTCTAATTTTTTTCTTACAACGCGGACAAATTAACATAACATTAGAAACACTAATCGGCATAGCCATTTTAACTCTTTGACCCTTTTCCCCTTCCTTGCGCGGGCGGACATGTTTAATAACTAAGTTTAAGCCTTCAACAACAACTTTATTAATCTTAGGCATAGCTCTCAGTACTTTACCCTTTTTTCCAGAATCTTTGCCTTGAATTATTTGGACAGTATCGTTTTTTTTGATTTTCATATTTATAAAACTTCAGGAGCTAAAGATATAATTTTCATAAAACCCTTTTGTCGTAATTCGCGAGCAACTACACTAAAAATTCTAGTACCTTTTGGCTCTTTATTTTTAGGATCAATAATAACACCTGCGTTATCGTTGAATCTAATATAAGTCCCATCCGGTCGACGAGTTTCTTTTCTTGTTCTAACAATCACAACTCGTACAATTTCACCCTTTTTAACCATAGTATGAGGAGCCGCCTTTTTAATGGTGGCCACAATAATATCACCTAAACCGGCATAACGTCTTTTATACCCTCTTAAAACGGTGATACACATAACTTCTTTGGCTCCGGTATTATCTATAATTTTTAGTCTAGTTTCTGATTGAATCATATCGCTCAGTATTATTATTTATATGTATATGATAAAATTTATTTTCAAAATTCTGCGAAGCAGAATCTTATTATCTATTAATTTTAGATTTTGATATGTCTTTTTGATTTTTGAATTTCTATCAATCTCCAACGTTTATATTTGGATAAAGGTCTACACTCTTCAAAAATAACCTTATCTTCAATTTTGGCCTCTCCTTTAGGATCATGCACTTTATATTTCTTACTTGTTGTATATCTCTTTTTATATAAAGAATGCATCTTTATTCTATCCACCTTAACTACAATCGTTTTGTCCATTTTCTCACTAATTACCGTCCCTTGAAATTTTTTATTAGCCATAAAAATCAGTTAATTGGAATTTTATTAAATACTCTTTTTTTCTTTAGAATTAATAATAGTTAATATCTGAGCAATTAACTTTCTAGTCTTTCGTATCTCTCTTACATTTTTAGATTGCTTAAGCTTAATATCAAAACGTAATAATCTCAATTTTTCTCTTTCTGATCTACACATTTTTTGCAATTCCTGCTTTGTTTTTGTCCTAATTTCAGATATTTTCATAACCTACGAGTTATAAGATGATAGAGAAAATTTTGTTACCCACCTGCTAGATAGCAAGAGAATCTAAACACCACCTTTTAATTAAATTTTTTAAACACGATAAACAAATTTTGTTTTCATAGGTAATTTGTGCGATGCCAAACGAAATGCCTCTTTAGCCTTAGCCTCCTCAACGCCAGCAACCTCAAAAAGTACAGTTCCTGGTTTAACCACTGCTACATAATGATCAACGGCGCCCTTGCCTCCACCCATTGGTACTTCAGCCCCTTTGGCGGTTACCGACTTATGTGGAAAAATTCTAATCCATACCTTCCCAGTCTTAGACAGAGAATGAGTTATTGTCCGACGAGCTGATTCAATCTGTCGAGAAGTAACCCAAGAAAAATCTAATCCTTTTAATCCAAAATCTCCAAAACTTACCATAGTACCTCTGGTAGCTATCCTTTTACCTCTACGACGGCCCTTGTGGCTTTTACGATGTTTTAACTTTTTCGGCATTAACATAATAAGAAATTAAAATGTTAAAGTTATAAAATTTATAAAATCCATTTTGACTTTTACTATTTTTGAATTTTGCATTGTTACTTTGTGTTTTCATCTTTTGACTTTGACTTCTCAGCAAATTTTTCTCCTTTATAAATCCAAACTTTAACACCAATAGAGCCATAGGTAGTAACAGCCACTCCTCGAGCGTAATCTATATCAGCGCGCAAAGTATGAAGTGGTAGTCTCCCCCAAATCGCCTTTTCTGACCTAGCTATTTCTGCGCCGCCCAAACGTCCTTTAATTATAATTTTCGCTCCCTGAGCTCCTCCACCTTGGACCTGCTTAATGACTTTTTTCAGTACTCTTCGATAAGGCATTCTTTTCTCTATTTCTATGATTGCCCCTTCTAAAACTACCTCTGCCGCCAATAAGGGTGTTTTTTCTTCTATAATATTAACCTCTAAATTTAAATCTTTGTCTTTAAAAAGCTTTGCTTTAATTTCTTTTTTCAATTTTTCAACATCAAGTCCACCTCTACCGATAATTAAACCAGGCTTAGCTGTACGTATTATAACTTTAAATGTTCCGGCAAATCTTTCTATAACTATATTAGAAATTCCACAATTTTTCAATTTTGTTTTTAAAAATTTTCTAACTTGCAAATCTTCCTTTAGGAAATAGCGGAATTTATTTTTATTCACAAACCACTTTGAATCCCATTGATTAATAAGGGGAATACGAAAAATTTTTGGATTTACTTTTCTGCCCATAAAATATTGATTAATTTGACACTTTAGCTAGCTGGATTAGATGCTTTTCCTTCTGAAAATCTTTTTTAACGTGATGGCTTTAGATTTATTCTGAGCTCGTTTAAGATTTTGCTTCTTACGATATTTTTTATCTTTTTCTTGTCCATCCTCATCACCTTCCGGTTCCTTCTTTAATTGTTCTTTTTCTGTTTCCTGAGAATGAATATTTTCTAAAGATTCTGTTTTTGTTTTTTGTAAATCAGTTTTTAAAATAGAAGGTTCTTCTAGCTTATTGTTCTTTGGCTCAAACTGCTGTTTGCTAGGAATCTTTTCTTCCAAAATAATAGTTAAATGTGAGCTCTTTTTATGTATAGGTGTAGCCCTGCCAAACGCTCTAGCTCGCCATCTTTTAAGCATTTTTCCTTCATCAGCAAAAATTTCTTTTATAAAAAGATTATTGCTATCGAGGTTAAAATTATTCTCGGCGTTAGATACAGCTGAACGAAGAATCTTAAAAATTAAAGGCGAGGCTTTGCGAGGAATAAATTTTAAATAATTCAAAGCGTAAGAAACATCCATTCCCTTAATAGCTACAGCGACTAACCTCATTTTTTTAGCCGATATTTTTAAATATTTACCTTGAGCTTGCACTTGCATAAAAAATTTATAAATATTAAGATCTCTTTTTGGCAGCCGTTTCTAATGCTTTTTGAATTTTTCCTCCATGTTTAACAAATTTTTTAGTCAAAGAAAATTCACCTAATTTATGGCCAATCATATTCTCAGAGACTGAAACTGGAATATGGACTTTCCCGTTATGGACCCCAAAAACAAATCCTACCATTTCTGGGATAATAGTTGAACTTCGAGACCAAGTTTTTATCACCGTCTTGTCTCCTGATTTTAATTTGGATATTTTTTCTAATAACTTCGGATCCACCCAAGGTCCTTTTTTAAGCGATCTAGACATAATATATATTTACACTTACTTTTTTCTTCTTTTTTTAACTCTTCTCAAAATTATATACTTACTGGTCCATTTCTTTTTATTTCTGGTTTTAACTCCTAGCGCTGGTTTGCCCCATGGTGTCTTAGGATGCTTTAAACCAATAGGAGAATTCCCCTCACCTCCACCATGTGGATGAGCTACTGGAGCCATTGCTTTTCCTCTAACCGTAGGTCTAATTCCTCGATGTCTCATACGCCCCGCTTTACCCCAGCGAACAAAACGCCATTCTGGGTTACTAACTGAACCAATACTAGCAAAACAATTTTCAGAAACCATTCTTCTCTCGCTAGAAGGTAATTTTAATTGAGCTAAACCGTTATTAGTATCCATTAAAACAGCTGTATTTCCAGCCGAGCGTGCCATTTTTCCTCCTTGGTTAGGTTGTAACTCTATATTATAAACTTTAGTGCCCAAGGGAATATATTTTAATGGCATCCTATTACCTAAATCAGCATCGATTTTCTCTCGAGAGTTTAGAATTTTGTCTTTAATTTTCATTCCTTCTGGCATCAAGATATATCTCTTTTCTCCATCCGCATAGCAGACTAAAGCAATCCATGCAGAACGATTAGGATCATACTCTAACGTTTTTATTGTAGCCGGGATATCAAATTTGTCACGCCTAAAATCAATTAAACGATAATATCTTTTTTCTTGTCCACCCTGATGTCTAACAGTAATTTTACCATGACTACGACCAGCTTTACGCTTTTTAATGACTCGTAATTTTCTATTAGGCCTGACATTAGACAATTCTTTGGTATCAACTACACTCGCCTTCCGTCTCCCTGGGGTTGTTGGTTTATATAACTTTAACATATAAGTTGATTAATTGGACACTTGAGTCTTTGGACATTTGATTAATCAGGACTTGAATGATTCTTCTATTACAATATTGTTTAACATGTAAGTCTTAGTCCTCTAAAGATTCTCACCCATTATACGCAAGTGTGAAAGTAAGTATATAAAATTAGCATTCTATACTATTTATTTTTTACAAACTCTATCCTGTCACCTTTTTTAAGAAAAATTAAGGCTCTTTTTCTATTTTTAGTCCTACCTTGCGAATGGCCATACCTTACTTTTTTACCCTTAGTTCTAATGATATTAACTTTAATGGGAGTAAGATTATAAATTTCAGCAATTGCTTTCTTAATAGAAATCTTATTCGCTCGCGGATCAACTTCAAAAACATAACAATTGCTCTCTTCCGACATAATTGTAGTTTTCTCGGTAATAATTGGTCGGAGCAAATAATTTCCAAAAACGGTATTGGATAGACTAGAACGAACTCCTTTCAAACGCGAATTTAATGCTGTTTTCTGTGATATTTTTTTCGAAACTGCAGGAGTAGATGAAACTAAAGATTTACTATCTTCAGATGTTAACAATTCTTTTTTCTTGTAATCCGTTTGAGTAGATACCGAGGAATCTTTTTTTTTCTTAAACAAAGGCATGATATATTGGTTAATTGAAAATTAAGTAGTCAAACAATCTAAATCTTATTTACTCAAGTACTTGATATCACACTAAACATAGTGTTTCTCTATTTTTTTAATCCCTTCTATAGTTGTAACTAAATAATCTGCTTTTAATAAATCTAAAACATTTAGACTCTCTACAGGCATAGTACGAAGCTTATCAATATTCCTCGCAGATTTAATAATATTTTTATCATTATCAGCTAAGGCTAATAAAATCTTTTTATTTTTTTCTGGGATTAATTTATTTAAAATATTTACAAATTCCTTAGTTTTAATTTCTGATAATTCTATTTTATCTAAAACATATAGCCTTTTATTTTCAACTTTATCAGATAAACACATATAAAGAGCCTTTTTTCTAATTTTTCTATTTATTTTCTTATAATAATTCCTTTCTTTGTCTGGCCCAAAAGTAATTCCTCCTCCCCTCCAAAGCGGAGAACGGATAGAACCTGCTCGAGCGCGCCCTGTCCCTTTTTGTTTCCAAGGCTTTTTTCCGCCGCCTCGGACGTCTCCTCTTTTACGAACATGAGCAAAAGGATGCCTTTTGTTACTTAAAGACAAAACTACTACCTGATGAATAATTTCTTTTTGAGACTTACAATCAAAAATTTGGTCATTTAATTTCTGGTGTTTTATTGACTCTCCTTTTTGATTATAAACCGATATCGTAGGCATATAAATTAAATTTAAGCTTGGATAATTTTTAACAAAGAATTTCTAGCTCCAGGAACAGCTCCTTTTATTAATAATATATTGTCCTCTAAGACAATATCTATAATTTCTGAATTCTTAATAGTTACATTTCCTCCTCCCATTCTGCCTCCCATTTTCTTGCCCTTAAAAACTCTACCCGCGTCCGTAGAACCGATTGAACCTGGCATTCTTAATTGATCTTTGTGTCCGTGACTAGCGGGAGAACCATGAAATCCATGTCTTTTAACCACTCCTTGAAAACCCTTGCCTTTGGATACGCCCTTTATGTTAATTTTCTCTCCTTTTTTGAAAATATCAGCTTTTATCTCATCACCAGTTTTAAGCTCACCTTTTTCTAAAGTTTTATACTCTGATAAATGCCTATAAGGAATGTATCTTTGTGGTTTTTTGACTTTTTCGGGGTTCATCTTCTCAAACCCAATCTGAACAGTAAAATGTGATTCCTTCTCAGATTTTTTTTCTTTTATTTGAGTAATAAAACAAGGGCCAGCTTTTATTTTAGTTACTGGGATAATTTTATTCCCCTGAAATATCTGTGTCATTTCTATTTTTCTTCCCAAAATAAATCTCATATCTTATGTTTAGGGTTGATATTTATAGTAATCTCTCAACATCAACATAAATTAAATACTCAATAAAAAAAGCCGGAGAACCAGACCACTAGAGACCGGTTACAAATCCGGTTTATTTATGTATTATTTTGTCTGATTTAATTTAGTGAAAGTTTTTGTCCTCAGGTAATTAATTGTGATTAACACTTCATTTATTAGTTAACAAACGGTTATCAATAACAACTAAAAACTATAATTAACTTAAAAAATTACATTTTTATTTCTACGTCTACCCCCGCAGGCAAATTTAAACTTCTCAAGACCTCTAAAGTTTGAGGATTAAACTCTGTAATATCAATCAGCCTGTTATGAGTTCTTTTCTCAAACTGATCTTGCGAGTTTTTGTGAACAAAAGATGAACGAAGAACAGTATATTTTCTTTTAATGGTTGGCAAAAAAATCGGTCCTGCTATTTTTGCGCCAGAACGACTGACAGCGGAGACAATTTCTTTTAAAGCCTCGTCAATAACTCTATGATCATAAGATCTTACTTTAATGCGAATACGAGGATTATAATCAGGTTTATCTACTTTATTCTGTTTCTCCTTTTCTTCTTGAATCTTTTTTACCATACCAAATTTGTCTAAATTTACGAGTTATGAAGTAACGAAAAATTTTCGTTATCTGCCTACCTGCAGGCAGGTAAATTTGAGCATTTTGTTAAATAACTTCACGCCTCTATAAAAATCCCGCATCTGGCGAGCAAAGATTTTTTATTATTGAAAAATCTTCATTTTATATAGGGCCTAATTTTATCAAACAAAACCTTATTTAATAATTTTAGTAACTACTCCTGCACCAACAGTACGACTACCTTCTCTAATAGCAAATCTTTGTTGTTCTTCAAGAGCAATGGGCTTAGATAATCTAATAGTAAGATTTAAAGTATCGCCAGGCATCGCCATTTCAGTCCCTTTAGGCAAATCTGCTTCGCCAGTTACATCTGTAGTACGGATATAAAACTGAGGTTTATAACCATTAAAAAATGGTGTATGACGACCACCTTCATCTTTAGATAAAATATAAGCCTTACCTTCAAATTCAGTATGAGGCGTCACAGTCCCAGGAATAGCCAAAACTTGGCCCCTCTCCACTTCATCTTTCTTTGTTCCCCTCAGAAGAATACCTGCATTATCACCAGCTAAGCCTTCATCCAGAGATTTCCTAAACATTTCAATTCCAGTAACCACTGTTTTCTTAGTCGGCATTAACCCAACAATTTCCACTTCACTATTAATCTTTATCCTACCTCTTTCTATTTTACCCGTAACCACAGTTCCTCTTCCCTCAATTGAAAAAATGTCTTCAATAGGCATTAAGAATGGTTTATCCAAATCTCTCTTGGGTTCAGGAATATATTCATCTAAAGCATCAATCAATTTTAAAATAGGACCACAATGAGGGCAATCTATTTTACCACAGCCACATTCTAATGCTTTAAGTGCTGAACCTTCAATGACAGGAACCTCATCGCCAGGATATTCATATTTCTTAAGTAAATCCACAACCTCTTCCTTGACTAATTCAACCAACTCTTTGTCCTCTACCATATCAGTCTTATTTAAGAAAACCACTATAGCTGGAACCCCAACTTGGCGAGCTAAAAGAATGTGCTCTCTGGTTTGTGGCATAGGGCCATCAGTTGCTGAAATCACTAAAATTGCTCCATCCATTTGAGCTGCTCCCGTGATCATATTTTTAATATAATCAGCATGCCCAGGACAATCAATATGAGCATAATGACGTTTGTCAGTTTCGTACTCAACATGAGCCAAAGCAATAGTAATCCCCCTTTCTTTCTCTTCCGGGGCACTATCAATTTGGTCTACTGTTCTTTCTTTGTCAATTTTTTTACCAGAAGCCTGTAAACACTTTAATATAGCTGCTGTTAATGTGGTTTTTCCATGATCTACATGACCAATGGTTCCTACATTAACATGTGTTTTGCCTCTTTCAAATTTTTCTTTTTCTGCCATATTATTTACCTCATTATTATCACGTGCTGAATAATTAATTATTAATAAAAGAATAACAGCAATCGCGAAATTATTTTAACTTTATTAAACAATAATACTATATCTTATTAATAATGTTTTGGCAAGATTCACTTTTCCACATTTTACTGAAGATCATTTATTCTAATTCCTCTTGTGCGTAAATAGCTTGCAAATCCATTTTCTGATATTCAAAGATTTCTTCTGCTTTAAAAAAACGTTGGATTTCATCACTGGCTGTTTCTACAGAATCAGAAGCATGAATAATATTATGTTGGCCACTCATAGAAAAATCTCCCCTAATACTTCCCACATCAGCTTTACGTCCAGAGGTAGGTCCACAAAGAATTCGTACCGTACTTACAGCTTCTACTCCCTCTAAAATAATTGCTATAACGGGAGCGCTTTCCATAAAATTAACTAAATCCCTAAAAAAGGGTTTATCTTTATGGTGGGCATAATGCTTAGACAATAAAGCATCTCCCAATTTCATCATTTTCAATCCTACAACTTTCAATCCCTTATTCTCAAAACGAACAATGATTTGTCCTAACAAATTTCTTTGTAAGGCGTCGGGTTTCAATAAGATTAATGTTCTTTCCATAAAAAAATAATTAAAAAGAAAATGCCTTAAACAATAAGGCAAACTAACAATTAAATAACATCTACCTATCTGTTCTTACTATCAAAATTTGACCATTACTTTCAAATATTATATCACCTTTTTTATCAGTACGCAATACCTCGGCTTTAATTTTTTTAAAATTATCTAAAACCCTTAGGTTGGGATGACCAAAACTATTGCCTTCCCCCGCAGAAATAACTACATATTCAGGATTGACTTTTTCTAAAAAATCTATACCCGAAGAATACTTTGAGCCATGATGACCGGCTTTCAAAACGTCTGCCTCTAGTATCAAGCTTCTTAACATTAGCTCTTCCTCAGTTTCCTTGGTAGCATCCCCAGTGAGTAAAAAATTATTATCTTCATAATTTAACATTGCAACTAAAGAAAGAAAATTGCAGTCTCCCTGATTGTCCTCAATTAATTCTTTCGAAAATGGCCAGAGAAAATTAAGAGACATATCATTATTAAAAACTATTTTTTGGGGAGTGTTAATAATATACCTTTTAACATTTTTAGATTCAATCAAAGAATTAAACTCAATATAGGCAGGATTAAAACTTTTTAGCCCACTTTCCGCTATTGAGCCCACTGACCAACGTTTTAGAACTTCAACCAACCCTGTCAAATGATCGCTATCTGGATGTGTTAAAATAATTAAATCAATGTGTCGCTTGGTTAAAGGAATATATTTATCCAACTTCCTAACAATAGCCTTGTCTGGACCGCCATCTATTAAAATATTTTGTTCTGGACTTTGAATTAATATTGCGTCTCCTTGTCCAACGTCCAAAAAAATAACTCTTAGTTCCGTTGAAATGGGAGAAACAAGAAATAAAAAATATCCGAAAATTACCAAGCTAATAAATAGTAATATCCCAACCGCAAAAATCAGTTTATTAAATATTTTTGATTTATTTTTATTGAAAAAATGTAGTCGCATCTGCCTAAATTATTATTTAGAAAAGTTTGGAGATCGAGCTTCTAAACTTTTAGATTTTATTTTTTTAGTGAAATAAAGATTAAAGAAAAATAAGAATAATAAAATATATATAACAATCGCTCCAGACAGTGGAAAATCCGTAATTACAAATGATAGATAAGGAATACTTGAGAAAGATTTTGTTACTAGAATAATGTAAGTTATTAAAATCCAGACAGGCCAAAAAAATATCTGTGCTAACCAGAAACTTATAAAGCTTGCAAATATAAAGAAAAAACCTAACAGCATTACTATGGGAATAACCAATAGAATTAAAATATTGACCACCGGAGATATTAAAGATAAGTTACCAAAATAATATAGAACTAAGGGGAAAACTAAAATTTGAGCACTAAGTGTAATACTTAAATAACTTCTTAACGGTAAAAACCTATAATCAGGTATCTTTCTAAGGCACTTGTTAAATAATTTGTAAAAAAGATAAATACCCAAAACCGCCAAAAAGGACAATTGAAATCCAATATCAAATATCAAAAATTTTGGATTAATTAGTAGCATCAAGACTCCAACCAAAACCAAAGAATTTAAAACCGAATAGGGGCGTTCAATTCTATTAGCTAACAGAAAAACTAATCCCATTAAACTGGCTCGAATAGCAGAAGCGGGAGCTCCTATTAGAATAATAAATAATGATATAATAAAAATTGTAGGAATAAAGGTTTTTTGCCGTTTAATTAAAAAGATATTCGTCAGTAACATAGCAATAATCTGAATTAGGATGGCGATATGAATCCCAGAAATGGCCAAAAGATGAGATACACCTGACAAACTAAACCAACTTCTCATATCAACGGGTATTTGCCTTTTAAAGCCTAATAATATTGCTGACAAAAAAGTTGCATGAGGCTCGGGAAAACTAGTTATAATAAAATTTAAACCCTTTCTCTTGAATTTTAAAATCTTTGCGTATATACTATTTTGTTGAGATTTTTCAATAATTTTAATCTTGGGCCAATAACAAACTGAGTAAATTCCATAACGAGATAAATACTTACCATAGTCAAAGTCTTCAATTATTCCCGGATGTTCTATCTTGCACTCAACCTCTAAAACATCACCATATTGATAATCAGAATATAATAGAGCATTAACCAAAACCTTACCATTTAAACATTTCCCATCCACAACAATGTTGCCAAACGTAACCTTGATATTGTTAAGACGTTCATCTATCTCTTTAATTATTTTACCTTGAAACACAATCTTTTCTCCGTTTAAAAAAGCAATATGATTTTCGTCTATCGTTTCCTCTCTGATTTGATAATAAATAACACCCATAAAGAAAAAAAGAAAAGCAAAGAATAAAATCTTGCCTTTTTGATTTATGAAAATTAAGAAAAATATTATAGACCCTACAACAAAATAGAGAGAGAAAGAAGAAACAAAGAAGAAAGATGCGATACTAATTCCTAAAACAAAAGAGAGTGAGTAATAAAAAAATATTTTAGACGAAGTCATAATTCCTCTCTTATGTATGCATGTGAAAATCTGTAGGAGTTAAAATCCTACAGATTAAATACCTTACTCTACTGTAACGCTTTTAGCTAAATTGCGCGGTTTATCTACATCACACCCACGTTTTACGGCGATATAATAAGATAATAATTGTAAAGGAATAATATTTAATATTGGCGAAAGAAAATCAATAGTTTTAGGGACATAAATTATTTGATTAGACAAGGATTTAATAGTTTGATCTCCCTTATTAGCTATAATTAAAATATTCCCCCCCCTTGCTTTTACTTCCTCTATGTTGGTTATTATTTTCTGATAAATCAAATCTTCTTTGTTGGTAGCAATTACTACAACTGGCATATCTTTGTCAATTAAAGCAATTGGACCATGTTTTATTTCAGCAGCCGGATAACCTTCAGCATGAATATAAGAAATTTCTTTCAATTTTAATGCCCCTTCAAGAGCTGTTGGAAAATTATATCCCCTACCTAGGTATAAAACATTTTTAAGTTTATAATATTTTTTAGCAATTGATTGAATTTTTTTATTGTCTAACAAAATTTCTTCGACTTGCAATGGAAGTTTTTTTAATGCCGAAATATATTCTATAAGCTGTTTTTTACTTATCGAACCCTTTTTAGCCCCTAGAAGTAAAGATAAAATGGATAATACAGTAATTTGTGATGTAAATGCTTTTGTTGAAGCAACTCCAATTTCTGGACCAGCATGAATATAAATACCAGCATCTGACTCGCGAGCAATCGTTGAACCGACTACATTAACAATGCCAAAAACATGACCACCTTCTCTTTTTATTTTCCTTAATGATTCTAAAGTATCAGCGGTTTCCCCTGATTGGCTGATTACAAAATAAGATGTTTTATTGTCAATGGGTTGATTAGAATATCTAAATTCAGAAGCGTACTCAGTGCTTGCCGGAATACCGACCAAACTTTCAAAAAGATATTTAGCTATTAACCCAGCATGCCACGAAGTTCCACAAGCTAAAAAAACTATTCGTGGAGATTGAGATATAAAATCGAACCATTTGTTCAGCCCCCCCAACCTAACTTTTGCTAATTTCTCAAAAACACGGCCCCTCATAGCATTTGCAATTGTTTCGGGCTGTTTAAATATTTCTTTAAGCATAAAATAAGGAAATCCTTCTTTTTCTATTTTCGCTAAATCCCACTCAATATTTTGAATCTCTTTTTTAATTTTCGTATTTCCTAAGTTTGTTATTTTCATTCCTTGACGACTCAAAACCCCGATTTCGTTATCATCCAAATAAATAACCTTTTTGGTATGTTCAATAATAGCAACTGGGTCTGAAGCCACAATATATTCACCCTTATCACAAACACCAACTACTAAGGGGCTTCCCCTTTTAGCAACAATTAATTTGTCGGGCTCTTGCTCACAAATAATTGCTAGTCCATAAGCACCTTCTAATAAACTCAAAGTTTTCTGTACAGATTTTAATAAATCACCATCATAATATTCTTCTACTAAATGCGCTATTACTTCTGTGTCTGTTTCCGACTTAAACTTATGCCCTTTCTTAATCAACCATTTTTTCAAAGAACGATAATTTTCAATAACGCCATTATGGACTAAGAACATTTTTTGAAAACAATCAAAATGGGGGTGGGCATTATCCTTGCTCGGTCCCCCATGAGTAGCCCAACGATTATGAGCAATGACTAGATGACTTTCTCTAGATTCAGAAGAAAGTTGTTCTTCTAAAACAACAACTTTCCCTTTTGTTTTTTGACAAACAATTTTATTTCCGAACAAAGCAGCCAATCCCGCAGAATCATAACCACGATATTCTAATCTTTTTAGTCCGTTAAGGCTAATCTCTATTCCATTTTTCGGCCCAATATAACCAACAATTCCACACATAATATTTATTTTTTAAGCGAGCTTTCAATTATTTCTTCTAGATCTCCATCTAAAATTTTTTCCGGATCGTTTGTCTCATATCCGGTACGCAAATCCTTAACCATCTTATAAGGATGCAAAACATAAGAACGAATTTGATTTCCCCAAGAAGCTGATTTAAATTCTCCTCTTAAACGGTCTTTTTCTTCTTCTCGCTCCAATTGTGTATAATAATAAAGTTTAGATTTTAATATCTTCATAGCCCTTTCCTTGTTTTGACTCTGTGATCTTTCTGACTGACAGCTAGCTGTAATTTTAGTAGGAAGGTGAACTATCCTTACTGCTGTTTCATTTTTCTGGACATTCTGTCCGCCATGTCCAGAAGCCAAAAAAGTATCAATCCTCAGATCATCTAAATCAATTTCCACTTCTACGTCGTCCATTTCCGGCAAAACACTCACCATGGCAAATGATGTATGCCTCATCTTCTCAGCATCAAAAGGAGAAATCCTTACTAAACGATGAACCCCAGCCTCTTGTTTTAAAAAACCATAAGCAAATTGACCTTCAATTTCTATAGTTACACTCTTAATACCCGCCTCTGTACCCCTTGATTGTTCAATAATATGAGTTGTCCATGCTTTTTTTTCAGCAAATCTTAAATACATTCTTAAAAGCATTTCTGTCCAATCTTGAGCATCTACCCCACCAGCTCCTGCAAAAATAGAAAAAAGTGCATCTTTTTTGTCATACTTGCCAGACAAAAAAGTTGCCTTCTCCATATCAGTTAAATTCTTCCTAATCTTACTAAATTCTTCCTCAATATCTTTTCTTAAGGTTACCGCCTGATTTTCTTTGTCTAAAACGGCTATTTCTAAACAATCCTTTATGGAATTTTGCAAATCTTGCCATTTATCTAATGTCTTTTTAAAGTCCGCTAATTCTTTTGACTTATTACTGGCCTGTCCTTGATTGTCCCAAAAGCTTGGCTTAGCCATTTCTTTTTCTAATTCCTGAATTTTTTGTTTCATAAAATCAATATCAAAAAAGTCTCGCACCTTGGATAGTCGTCTCTCAAAATTATTTAATTCTGAAATCAGTTCTGTCATTTCCATATATAATATTATATCAAAATATATAAAACTCCACAAATAAAAAAGTTTGGTGGCTAAGCCACCAAACTTTCGAAATCGTGTTTTTACCCAATATCTACAGTTTCTTTCGGATTTTCTTCTAGTTTCTCTTCCGGCTTTTCTTCCAGTTCCTCTTCTTTAAAATCATCAGCTCTAAAAAGCAAGGCAGCTTCATGTCCCGCCTCTACGCCAGGAATAATATGCTCCATCTTACTAGCTATTTTCATTAATCCTTTTGCGTCCCCTACGGGAAACTCCTTAAATGCTTTTCTGTATTTTATGCCCTCCTTTATTTCTTCTTCTACGTTTTTTAAAAGTCTATTAATTTTTTCTTTCGCACCTTCAATAGCTCCTTCTTGTAAATCATATCTACCTGATTTTTTTATTACTTCTATACGCTTATCAAATGTAGCTACGAAATGATCTATTCTTCCTTTAATAAACCGAGTGAGGCCTTTATCTGATTCTTCTCTATTAGGGTTATCTTTCAATAATTCACCTACGCTATATTCAAGAATATCAAGTTTCTTTTCAATCTCATCAGCGGGCGCGCCATTTTTTAAACAATCACGAATATAATCCTCTAATTTGACAAAAACGTCATCGCCCGAGTGTGTACCACTGAAATATCTCTCATCTGTTTTAGACATCAATCCTTCTCTTTGTCTTCTTTTGTGATCTATAATCCCCTGAATCGTCTTAAACCTTTCTGATAATTCAACTTTTCTTTCTTCCTCTGTTCCTTTGTCTTTTTCTTCTTCTTGTGGGTCTACTTCTTTCTCTAGCGTTATATCTTCTTTCAAGTCTTCTTTTGGTTCTATTAATTCTTCTTTTTTATCCTCTACTGATTCAACATTTGTTGGCTCAACAGGGGGTTGAAAATTTTTTTCATCTACCATATGTTTAAAAATTAAAATAAATTAAATTATTTATTTTTTTGATTATTTGGTATTAATAATTTTAGCAAAAAATATGCGTTATCGTGTTTTTATCCGATATTTACTTGAGTATTTATTCTTTTTTTACTCTATCTCTTCTTGCTTTTCTGACTCCTGCCATTAAATAATCACCATAAATCCCCTTAGCGACCAAACCCTTGTCTGCGCCCTGAGACAAAAGGGTTTCTCGCATTTCCCATGCTCTTTCTGAATCTAATCCAGATAGGCCTATGGCAACATAATTCTTATCTACTTCTTGGAATAAAAGGGTTTCTCGCATTTCCCATGCTTTGTCCGAATCTAATCCAATTAGACCTAT
>Ga0075122_10001060_pt1 | contig 20378 bp, 29 predicted proteins | sample AntAceMetag02UKB_FD_69790 | JGI IMG/M metagenome (GOLD analysis project Ga0075122, IMG submission 69790) | Saline lake microbial communities from Ace Lake, Antarctica - Antarctic Ace Lake Metagenome 02UKB | ecosystem: Environmental > Aquatic > Non-marine Saline and Alkaline > Saline | place...
ATCCGTTTCAAAAAATCCTCACTGGTGTAGCGACGATTCATTCGTTTCAAGATTTGATCATCGCCAGACTGTAAGGCCAAATGAAACTCTCGACTTATCTTAGGTAATTTCATTATTTCAATAATTTCATCAGTTAAATCCCACGGATTAGAAGTAAGAAAGGAGATCTTTTCCAAACCTTCAATCCGGTGGAGTTTTTTCAACAACTGAGCAAAATTTTTATTCCTGTCTTTAAGATCCAGACCATAAGAATTAACGTTTTGGCCTAAAAGAACAATTTCTTTATACTTTAACTCGGCTAATTTTTTCACTGAATCAATTAATTGATCAAAATCAATCGAGACTTCTTTTCCTCGAGCATAAGGAACAACACAATAAGAACAAAAATTGTTACAGCCTTGAGAAATGGGCAATAGAGCCACTTGTTTAAATTTACGAACGGCAAAAGGAGCTTTTTTCAAATAGAAACTAATCGGACGAAATTCATCTACCAAAGGTAGTTTTTTCTTCAACTCTTTCGAAGGATAACGTAGCATGCAACCAGTCAAAATGAGCTTGAACCCCCGGGATTTTTTCTTCAACTTACTCAAGTTATTGATCAAACCAAAAACTCGATTATCAGCACTCTCTCTGACTGAACAAGTATTAATCACCATCTCATCGGCTTCTTCAATTTTCTCTGCCAGTTTAAAACCTAAAGATTGATAAAATCCATCGATCCACTCTGAATCAGACTCATTCATCTGACAACCAAAAGTTTTAATAAAATATTTTTTCACCATGTCTTTATTATACCTAATTATACCTAAAAATTGACAGACTAGCTCGAAATGATAGTATATGTTCTATAAAATGGTAGAAAACGACAACCCATTGTCTTTGGCTGAACTTGAAAAAGAATTCTCCGAAGTTATTCAATTAGATGAAAGACGTGATTCTCTTGTATTTTTAATTGAACAAGTTGGAGATCCGGCATTCAGTCAGGATTTTTATAGGCTTCTGGCTGAACTTGAAGAAAGCAAAAAACCAAATTCAGAAGAAATCACTCTTAGAGGAATTTTTTATTTGGCAGAAGCAATCGCTTACGACAAAAGGATAACCTTGGAGAGAGCGATCGAGGACCTTGAAGCAGGCAATCACCGTGATTGGATTGCTGTCTGTGCCCAAGAAATATTAAATCGAATAAGTGATTCTCATTTTAGTCGAGATACTTCTGACAGGGAAAAACTTCCCGATATCTTGGTTTGGTGCCAAAAAAAGTTAAGAGGCGCAAAATAGCAATTACATTAAAACAATAGCTGAAAAAAGAGGCTTATTTGACCGTTTTCTTGAGTGGTTTGCCAGGACTGAATCGAGGCGCCCGGTGAGCCTTAACGATCTTGCGTTGTTTGGTCCCTGGCACTATCACTGGCTTGTCTTTAACCTGAGTGATCTTGAAAGTCCCAAATCCAGAAAGGACAACCTTTTCCCCCTTCTTTAGAGACTTCGTGATCTCGCTCAGAAAAGTATCAATCGCTTCTCTGGAAGCCCGTTTGGTTAAGTGAGCTTTGGTTGCCACCAGGGCAACAAGCTGTTTCTTTGTCATAGCTAAATAATAACGAAAACAGCGCTAAAAGTCAACCTATTAAATGTCAACTTTTACTTTGCCTTAGTCATCTCAGAAGCTTGGGTTTCCCTAATACAGGTAACTTTAATTTGACCCGCGTAAGAGACTTCTTCTTCAAGCTTTTTGCCGATCTTGTTGGCTAAAACAATTAATTCATCGTCTTTAGTTATTTTAGGATTGACCATTACCATCACTTGCCTTCCCGCCTGATAAGCATAAGTTTCTTTAACCTGATCAAACTTTTTGGCAATCTTTTCAATCTGTTCCATCCGCTGGACATATTCCTCATGCGGTTCGTAACGCGCTCCTGGACGAGAGCCAGAGGCAGCATCGGCAATCCAAACCAAACGAGATTCAACCGTAGAGATAGGCTTGTCTTCATGGTGTTCCTCAATACACTTAATCACTGGTTCGGGAACATGATATTTCCTCGCCACTTTAACACCAATCTGAACATGAGTCCCTTCCTCTTCGCCGACAACCTTACCAATATCGTGAAGCAGACACCCCAGTTTGACGACATTAACGTCAGCTTTAAGTTCATAAGCCAGTTGAACTCCAATCTTAGTCTCTTCTAAGGTGTGAACGATCAAATTTTGGCCATAAGAAAAACGAAATTTAAACCGGCCGAGAAGCCGGATTAAATCCGGATGTAACTGATAAACCTTAACTGCATGACAGAGTTTTTCTCCTTCTTCAAAAAGAATCTTGTCTATTTCTGTCTTTGTCTTTTCGACAACCTCGCCAATCCGTTGAGGTTGAATCCGACGATCTCGAATCAGTTTTTCTAAAGACCGACGGGCGATCTCTCTCCTAACCGAATCGAAAGAGGAAAGGTGAATTACATTAGCCTCATCCAGTTCAATCTCCACTCCGGTCGCCCTCTCAAAAGCCCGAATGTTTCTTCCTTCTCGACCGATGATGCGACCCTTAATTTCTTCATTGGGAAGACTGACAGTAGAAACGGTGTATTCGGCGACATAATCGGTTACTCCATGAGCGAGAGCGTCAGCCAGAATTTCTTTCGCCTTGTCTTCACTATGATGTTTAATCTCTTCTTCTGCTTCTCTGATCCGACGAGCAATGTCGCTCTTCAAATCTTTCTCAACCGAATCCAATAAAAGCTGTTTTGCTTCTTGTGAATTTAAAGTGGAAACTTTCTCCAATTTTTGGACTAACTCTTGGCGGTGTTTTTTCAAAACCGCCTCCTTTGTTTCAAGTTGTTTCTCTTTGGCCACCACCAACCGCTCTCTCTCTTTAACTACTCCTTGAGTCTGTTCAATTTCAGCCACTCGATCAGCCAACTTTTTAATTAGTTGTTTCTTTTTGGAACTGTCCTGCTTTCCACCATCTTGACCCGCTGTCTTTTGTTCTTCTTCCAAAACACCGGCAAGTAAATTATCAAATAAACTCATAAATATTTTTTTCTGACGGCAAAAAGGAAGAGAGCTTTAATTTAACAAAGCCCGATTAAAAGAGAGGTGTTTTTCTAATTTAGAATTTATCCTCATTTAAACCTTATTCCCAATTGCCAATTAAACAATTTGGTCTATTTTAGCTCTTTTCTAAATATTCGTCAATCGCCCCGCGAATAATTTCATAACTAAAACCACGCCTGGCAAGTAAGCCGTAAAGCTTCTGTTTTTTCTCTTCAAGAGCCAAATTATTAAAGCGGCTTCCTTTTTTTAATAGAACTCTAATCGCTAGTCCAGATTCATCTTCCTTATTTAGAGCCTGATTCAAAACCCGGTCAATCAATTCACGACTAATTCCTTTCTGTTTTAATTCTCCGGAAAGAGCCCATTTCCCTTTAGGTCGAAATTGCCGTCTTTGCTCCAACCACCAAAGAGCAAATTTCTCATCATCAATCAATTCCAACCGTCTCAATTTTTCCACCACTTCTTCCATCAATGAGTCCTTGTTTTTTAAAGACCCAGTTTTCTTTGTTAAATAATCTTTGATCTCTTTCTCGGAACGAGGTCGAAAACCAAGCCAATTTAAAACCTTCTCTAAAAGAGAAACAACCAAATCAGCTCTTCTAATTTCTTGAGGGTCAATTTCGTCACCAACTTTTAAGTTGAGTTTCAAAAAAGTTTCCTTGCCAATAAAAAGAGGCCGAGATTTCTGATCCAAGATCAACTGAAATTTTTTTCCTAAAGGAGAGGATTTGATTTGAACAATCTTCACCGAATTGCCTAGCCTAGTTTGACCTTCTTTTTGACTTCTGATTCAATTTTCTTGGCAATTTTTTTGTTCTCTATTAAATATTTCTTCGCTGCTTCTCGACCCTGACCAATTACTTTCTGGTCATACTTAAGAAAAGCACCACTCTTGTCGACAATCTCCAAATTAATCGCTTCATCCAACAAACTACCTTCTTTGGAAATGCCGCCAACATTCATTATGTCAAACTCGGCTTCCCTAAAAGGAGGCGCAACTTTGTTTTTAACCACTCTGGCCCGATGGCGAGAACCCATCGCAAGATCACCATCTTTAATGGTGGCAATTTTCCGAAGATCAATTCTGATTGAAGAATAAAACTTTAGCGCCAACCCGCCAGGAGTAGTTTCCGGATTGCCAAACATAATCCCAATCTTTTGCCTGATTTGATTGGTAAAAATAACGACTGTTTTAGACCGGGAAATGGCAGCGGTTAACTTTCTTAAAGCTTGAGACATCAATCTGGCTTGAACTCCCATCATTGAAGCACCCATCTCTCCCTCAATTTCCGCCCGCGGGGTTAAAGCGGCCACTGAATCAATCACAATTACGGCCACCGCTCCAGAACGAACCAAAGTTTCCACAATTTCTAAAGCTTGTTCACCGTTATCCGGTTGAGAAATTAAAAGATCATCCAAATTAACTCCAATTGCCTCTGCCCGAGAAGGATCCAAAGCATGTTCAGCATCAACAAAAGCGGCTGTTCCACCCTTTTTCTGAGCTTCCGCCACAATATGAAGAGCCAAAGTTGTTTTCCCTGAAGCTTCAGGTCCATAAATTTCAACTACCCGACCGCAAGGAACTCCTCCGACTCCCAAAGCCAAATCAACCGACAAAACCCCTGAAGGAATTGCCTCAACGTGTCTAATGGCGTCTCCTTTTTCACCCAAGCGCATAATCGCACCCTTGCCATATTGTTTTTCAATTTGTTCTATTGCCAGTTTAATTGCCTGACCTTTGCCATCCTTCGCCATAACGAGTTAATTATCCTGTAAAGACCTAAATAAATCAATACCAATTTAACCAATAAAACCCGAATATGTCAAGCCCTAATCTTATGGTAAAATAAACAAACGAAAACGGGGTGTGGCGCAGTTGGTAGCGCGTCGCGATGGGGTCGCGAAGGCCAGAGGTTCGAGCCCTCTCACCCCGACAACTCAGGCACCGTTTTGAAACGGTGCTCGACAGTAATCCTTGTATTTCCAACTTGCATTTTCGGGTTTTGTTCGCTAAACTTAATTTATGGTATTGGTGTCCGTGCGCTGTGATTGGTGTGAAAAAACTTTCAAACGATCGATAAGACAAGTTAACGAAGCCAAGAGAATGAACTGGTATTCCTTTTGCCGCCCCAGCTGTCTTGCCAACTTTAGATCTAAACAAAAACAGTATATTTGTGGTAACCCGAACTGTTCCAAAACTATCTTCAGGTCGCCTAACCTAAAAACATTGTCAGGTTTTTTCTTTTGCTCGAAACGCTGCTCTGCAATTGTTAGCAATAAGTCGCGAATTAGTCATCCCAAAATCAAAAAATGTCCCCAATGCCAAAAAGAATTTACTGGCAGAAGAAAATATTGTTCGGCAAAATGTCAACCAAAAATGCAACCTATCAAAAAAGAGTTAATAACGGATGATATTCGAAGCTTTTACAAAAAACACGGCAGGATACCACTCAAAAAAGAATATAAACACGCCAAGGCCGCCCGGCTACGATTTGGAACTTGGAATAAAGCTATTATTGCGACAGGACTTGAGCCAAACAGGGAAATTTTTGCTAAAAAACAACTCGCCAACGATGGGCACATAGTTGATTCTTGGTCAGAAAAAATTATCGACGATTCCCTTTCTAAGAAAAAAATTAAGCACAAAATTAATTATCCTTACCCCGGCAACAAACCTTTCACCGTCGATTTCAAAATAAGAGAATATTGGGTTGAATTTTTTGGACTAACTGGCCAGCTCAAAAGATATGACCAACTCAAGAAAGAAAAAGAAATGGTCGCTCGGAAGTACGGGCTCAAATTGATCAAAATCTATCCCAAAGATCTATTCCCAAAATCTAAACTAGATAAAATATTGGCATTTCTCAATAAGTAAGCTCAAATATCGCTTTGAGCTATTGGTTTAAAGCCGAACTTGCTATAATTCCAGTCAAGAGTTAACAGCCAAGCAAATTTTTGCAAGCAATAAAAATATCCCGGTGAATAAAAATATTTTCGAAATCAATACTAAATTAAGAGGTTTTGACCTTAAGCTTAGGACAACTTACGGATTGTTTTCTTGTCAAAAAATAGACCAAGGAACCCGCTTGCTGGTCAAAAACTTAAAGGTTGACAAGAAAAAAACCAATTGCCTGGATTTAGGCTGTGGTTACGGTGTGATTGGGATTGTGATGGCCAAGCTAAACCCCAACGGCAAAACTTATCTGGTCGACAGGGATTTTGTAGCAATAGAATATGCCAAAATAAATTGCCAGACAAATAGAATCAAAAATGGCTTCCCTCTTTTAAGCGATGGTTTTAGCCATCTATTTAAAATCAAATTGATTTGGTCGCCACAAACCTACCTACTCACTTAGCTAGACCAGCTTTAGAAAAAATTATTTTTGACACGGCCAAACAACTAAACAAGAAAGGCAAAATATATCTTGTTTGCGTTTCAAAACTACAGCCATATTTCCAAAGACAACTCAAAAAATATTTCGGCGATTCCAAAAAGATTGGCTCCAATAAAAGTCATACTCTACTCTTTGCCCAGAAACTCTAAATAGAGCCTGCCTGATATTAATTTTGATATCCTACTGCTTGAAGCTTGTATGCGGAATGATATACTCCGTCAGCTTTAATTAGATCGTCATGGGAACCTTCTTCAACAATCTTTCCCTTTTTAATTACAATTATTCTGTCTGCGTTTCGCACCGTGCTAAATCTGTGTGAAATTATAATAACGGTTTTATTGGTAAAGAATCTGTATATTTTGTTAAATATTTTATATTCGGACACGGCATCGACAGCGGCCGTTGGCTCGTCGAAAATAGCTAAAGGCGCATCTCTATAAAAGAAGCGAGCGATGGCTATTTTTTGTTGTTGGCCAGCACTTGGTCTTATACCACCTTCAAATTTCTCGCTCATTACTTGGTCAAATTTGTTTTTATATTCATTGATAAAATCATAAGCGTCGGCATTCTTGGCTGCTTCTATTATTTTTTTATCATCCACTTTCTTCGCCGATCTTCCAATATAAATATTTTCTTTCACTGTCAAATGAGAATAGAAGTTATAATCCTGGAAAAGAACTCCAAGATTTTTATGCCAATCATTAATCGACAGGGTATTAATATTTATACCGTTTATTAAAATCTCTCCTTTAGTTACTTGATAGATGCGAGCAATCAGTTTAACGATTGTCGTTTTACCCGCTCCGTTATGTCCAACCAAGGCAACCTTTTCGCCACTGTTAATTTTAAAATTTAAATTGTTAAATATATATCGTTCTGAGTTTGGATACTTAAAAGATACATTTTTAAATTCTATTTCCGGAGGCGTGTCCAATCTGGGAAGTCTTTCATTCCCATCTCCTACGGCCGGTTCCATTTCAAAAAGCATAACCAGATCATTCATTTTGATCGCTAATTCATTTAGGAAAGTTATTGAGGTAAGCATTCTTTGCATGGAGCTTGAAAACGTATCAAGCGCTCTCATTTGAAAAGTTAAAGTACCTAAGGTTATTTTTCCACGAAGCAAATTGGCAAAAATAATTCCGTATCCAATTACACCTACGAACGCGTCAAGAACATTTAAAAGAAAATTGGAGATTTCTCTCTTTTGAAAAATCTTAAGAATGCCAGCGTTATACCAAGAATAAAATTCAGAGTATTTCCGATTTAAAAATCCGTAGGCACCAACGATACTAATTTCTTGTAATGTGTTTGGATTGGCAAGCATATTGGCTGTATGGCGCGCATTTCGCCTATTTTCTGAATTATCAACTTGCCAGCGAAAATCCTGCTTCATAAAATGTTTATCTGGAAAAAACTTAATTACGGTTAAAATTATTAAAACCGGAATCATCAACGGGAAAAACGAGACAATGACTGCACCCGCCACCACCGTTCTGATAATGTTGGCGATAAAAACTACCGTTTCCCGAAGTAAATCATAAGTGTTGTAAATCCATTGCTGACTTCTTTGGATTCTATTTACTGTTTCTGGGTCTTCGAGATTTTGAATTCCCAAACGATTAAGCTGCTGGTATAGAAACATCTCCAATTCACTTCGACTCGTATGGCGTAATCCTCTTGAAGAATACTGATATAGACTCTCAATAAGTCCTTCCACGATAACGTAATAAACTAAAATCGCCACAAGATACGGAATTAAAAGAGAAAAATCTTTATTGGTTTGCGAAACAGAAATCAGTTGGTCAATTGCTTTCGCAAAGATAAAAGCATAAACCAATCCTTTTAAATCAGCCAGGGAGCGCGTCAAGACCATCAAGATGGTCTTGAGAGGCCCCGTTTTAAAATAGATTTTGAATACCCAAAAAATTACTTTGGCAAATTGTTTACCGCTTAATTTGGGGGTTTTATTTTTCACTAATCTCAACGGTTAATTAATTCTATGATTATAGCACCAGATCTTTGACTCGTGTTCATTAACGAAATTTACATAATACTCGATCGGGCTTGAAATTGACCGCCAATCAGGTTTCGTGATAACGTTAATCGAAATCAGTCAAGGCTCCAATGAAAAAATTTAATTTTCACCTCTTTTTTATCTTTTTTTTGTTGAGCTTTTTAATTGTTACTCTGATTCTCCTAAAACTCAATCAAAAAAAGGAAAACTTATCCACCAACAAACAAGAACAAAGTTATCTTCAGATTAACGGACAAAAAATCCCCGTGGAGATTGCCAAAACCAACGCTGAACAAGAAAAGGGTTTATCGGGAAGAGAAAGTTTGCCCTCGGGAACAGGAATGCTTTTTATTTACAATCAGCCCAATCACCGTTCTTTTTGGATGAAAGAAATGAACTTTTCTTTAGATTTCGTTTGGATCAGAGAAGAGAAAATTGTCGCCATCACAGAAAACGTTGCTCCTCAAGATTACCAACCACCTCAAATCTTAAAATCACCTGAACCAATAGATCAAGCTTTAGAACTCAATGCCGGAGAAGCCGAGCGATTAAATTTAAAGATTGGCGATTCAGTTGAGTTAATTTTTTAAATTCTTTCTGATAAAATAGATTAGTGAATAAAACTGCCCTCACTTTCGGCGGCTGGTATCAGCGAACCACTCTCCATCTAAGCGAGATATATAGTCTACTGGCACTAGGACACTCCAAATTGCCGTTAGACAAAAATAAACTGGCTGAATTTCATCAAAAACTAAACCTCAAAAAAGTTACCCGAGAAGCTGACTACCTGGAATATGTTAAAGCAATCACTAAAGATGGAATTGAAATCCGCTACTATGAAGACGGCCTTTACGTTCTCGAAATTGAAACCGAAGACATTGACAAGGGGAAAGAGAAATTAAGTGATTATTTTGAACAGGTCTTTAATCCGGCAATCAACTACATTTTTTCCCTCGGCGCTCCAACGCCGAAAATATTAGCCAATATTGAAACCTCCCATCCAACTGTCATTACTATAAATCAAACGACTAATAATTTTAAAATCGATAAGGGAAAATTCGGCGAAGTCTACAGTCAAATTACCGCCGAAGGGGTCACTGTTTTTAAAACTCCAAAGCATATTTTTGTCTCCAGTTCTAAAAAGGAAAAGAACACTATCCAACAAATAGTCGAGATGCAAATTTTCTTTCGAGAATTTAAAGATCAATTGGAAAAATATCTGGATATTCATCGTTTAATTTGGGAAAAAATTGCTGACATTAAAGAAAGACAACAGATTAAAGGAGGTCAAGTCGTTTTACTTAGAACTCAACTTGAGGCTTACCGAAAAACAATTCAATTAATTAACAATCGAATCAACCAAATGGGAGCCTATATTAACACTCGAGCGGCGATTGCCAAAAACTTAAAAATCGAAAAATATCTCGTCGAGCTTTTTCAATTCAAATTCGAGATTCTTAACAATACTCTTAGTTATATCAAAGAGATCTGGCAAATGACTCAAGATTACCTGGAATCAGCCATTGACATCATTAAGGAGATAGAAGGGAAAAGCACCCGCAATAGTATTCGCTCTCTCCAATTAATAACTACAGTAGGGATTATTTCCGGAATCTTAGGCTATCTGGCTCAAGACAAACTCCCCAAAATTAGCTCATCAGGAGTTGTTTACTTTTTACTCCTAATCAGTTTGACCGCGGTTATAAACGGAGCGATTGCAGTTATCTATAGAAACTCGAAATATCGAATTAAATTGACGGAGAGGGCCAAAAGACTCTAACGTTTCGGTGATTGCTTTCTTTTTCTTGCTCGGCCACCTAAACCCGCTTTTCTCCGTTCCCTTTCCCGAGGATCACGAGTAAGCAAACCGGCTTGTTTCATGGCTGGGCGGTACTTGTCGTCTTCTTTGTCCAAAACCCGAGCTATCCCATGAACCAAAGCCAATAATTGAGAATTTTTACCTGATCCTTTTACAATCGCCGTTAAATCAAACTTTCCCAACGTATTGGTTAATTTAAATGGTTCTTCGTAAATTACTCTCACCGCTGGCGAAGCACCAAAATATCGCTCAATTGGCAAATCATTAACAATCAATTCGCCTTTACCTTTGTAAAGACGAACTCGAGCAGTCGCACTTTTTCTTCGACCCACCGCTTGAGTATATTTTTTTGTTTTAGGCATTTTTTTAATCTCTTTCAATGAATTTAATTTCTTTTAAATCATGATCGGCTTTAAAAATCTTAAGTCGAGCCAATCTTGGTTTGCGATGTTTGTTTTTTGGCAACATTCGAGAAACAGCCAAACGAATAACTTTAGTAGGGTCTTTTTCCATTTGCTCAGCCAGGCCAACTTCTCTAAATCCTCCTGGATAACCAGAATGACGATAATGTTTTTTCTGATCTAGCTTCCTCCCAGTAAATCTAATTTTAGCGGCGTTAATCACCACCACATTATCACCACAATCCAAATAAGGGACAAAATTAGGTTTGTCCTTGCCAATTAAAGCGGGAGCGATCTGGGTTGACAACCGACCTAAAATTTTCCCCTGAGCATCAAAAAGATGCCAGTCTCTTTTAATTTCTTTAGCTTTTGTAGTTCTGGTTTTAAAGGTCATTTCTTCTTTTGTTTTTTACTTTGTTTGGTTTCTTTTTCTGCTACTTCTAGATTTTTCTTAGGCTTACTCGGAGTCGGTTTTTCGACCCATTCCAGACGAGCCAATTTGGTATTGTCGCCTCTCCTGGTACCTCCCAATTTAACCAAGCGAGTAAAACCACCGGGACGATCTTTAAACACCGGAGCAATTTCATTAACCAATTTTCCTACGGCTTGTTTGTTTTGCAAAAAAGCAAAGATTAATCTCTGGGAATGCAAGGTTCTTTTTTTACCTTTAGTAACCAGTTTTTCAACCAAACTACGAACTCGATTAGCTTTGCTCTCGGTTGTTTTCAACTGACCATGAATAATGAAGGAGTTAATTAAGTTTTTAAAGAGAGCTTTTCTCGCGCTGCGATCTCGAGAGAGCTTTTTGCCCGAAACCCGATGTTTCATTTAGCCCTCCTTTAAGCTTAAATCTTTTTTCTTTAAAACTTTTTCAACCAGTTTAATCGATTTCTCGCCTAAATTCTTGACCTGGCGTAAATCGCCAATGGCCGCTCCGGTCAAATCTTCAACCGTTCCATACCCACCTTTTCTAAGAGCATTGGTTACTCGAGTAGGCAAATTAATCTCCTCCAAAGTTAACTTAAGATCCCCATTACTCTCCGGCTTTTTTTCCGGAGCTGCTTTGGTCTCTTTTTTAGGATTAACGACTTGTTTAAAATAATCGCCTAGAATTTCTGCGGCTTGCTTCATCGCTTCCCGAGGTTTAACGGTACCGTCAGTAAAAATTTCCAAAACCAATTTGTCAAAATCAGCTTGGCGACCAACTCGAGTTTCTTCAACTTTGTAATTAACTCGGGTAATTGGACTAAAAGAAGCATCCAAATTAATCAGATCAATCTCGCCGCCAGTTTCTTCTTCTGCCAACAAATAACCATAGCCGCTCTGAATAATTAAATCCATTTTCAGTTTTGATTTTTTATCAGCCAATTTACCGAGAACTAAATCCGGATTAACAATCTCTACTCCTGAAGCTGATTTAATATCACCGGCTTTAACTTCACCGGGGCCGGTTTTTTCTAAACTAAGCTTGACCGGTTTCTTGATCTCACCTTTGAAATGAATCTGCTTTAAATTTAAAATCAGATCAACAATATCCTCATTCAGGCCTTCCAAAGTTGAAAAGCGATGTCTGACCCCCTGAATCTTAATTTGAGTAACAGCAATCCCTTTTAAACTAGAAAGCAAAACCCGTCTGAGCGAATTGCCCAAAGTACTCCCAAAACCCTGTTTAAGCGGATCAATGATAAAACGACCGTAGTCATTCTTTTGTTTTTCTGCTTTGATTTCGAAAAGATGTTCTAACATTTTTATCTCGAATAATATTCAACAATTAAACTATCGTCAAAATCTGTCGTAATCTCGTCTCTCTCAGGCGATCGCACTATCTTAACAAAACTTGCTTTCTTTTGCAACCATTTAGGGATTATCTCGTCTTTCGTCTTCAATTGCTTCTTGATCATTTCTGTTTTTAAAGATCGGTTAGCAACTCTAATCACCTGGCCAGACTTGAGCGAATAGGAAGGAATGTCAACTTTTTTTTCATCAACCAAAATGTGACCATGGCCAATTAACTGCTTTGCCGCTTGACGAGAAGAGGCTAATCCAGCCCGATAGACCACATTATCAAGCCTTGATTCCAAAATTCTCAATAAAGTCAAACCTGTTTGTCCTTTTTTCTTGAAAGCTTTCTCAAAATAGTTTCGGAATTGACCTTCCCGTAAACCGTAAGAACGCTTCGCTTTTTGCTTGGCTCGAAGATGGATACCATAGTCACTCAAACGGCGAGTTCGCTTAAAACCATGCTGTCCAGGCGGAACGGCTCCTTTTCGATCAATCGGACACTTAGGCGAAAAACAACGCTCACCTTTCAAAAAAAGTTTTGTTCCTTCACGACGGCATAATCGGCAACGTTTGTCCATTTGACCCATAAATTAAACCCTCCTGGCTTTCTTTGGCCGCGGTCCATTGTGAGGAATGGGGGTCACGTCAGCAATTAAATTAAACCTGAAACCAGCGGTCTTGAGAGCTCGCAAGGCTGATTCCCGACCCGGACCAGGGCCTTTAACATAAACCTCTATCTCATTGACTCCCATATTTTTGGCTTTTTTCACCACTGAGTCTGCCGCCACCGTAGCCGCGTAAGGGGTTGATTTACGGGTTCCCTTGAAACCAGCTGATCCTGATGTTCCCCAACAAAGAACATCCCCATTTAAATCAGTGAAGGTAATTAAAGTATTATTGAACGTGGCCGTGATATGAACTTTGGCCCTAGAAACCTCTCGAGGTTGTTTTTTCTTGATTTTCTTAATTTTTTTAGTTGTTTTTGCCATTGATCTTTTTTGTTTTAATTCTAATTAACTTGATCTTGCTTAATTCGATCGTCTTTTTTGAGCGCCCCAATTGTTTTTCTCTTCCCTCGCTTAGTTCGCGCATTAGCTCGAGTCCGCTGACCTCTAACGGGTAAACCTTGGCTATGCCGAGAGCCTCGATAGCTATTGGTAGTTTTTAAACGATTAATGTCTTGGCGGATTGATTGTCGCAAATCTCCCTCAACGATCGATTCCTCAACTTTCTTTTGCAATTTAGTTATTTCTTCAGTAATCAAGTCTTTGGCCTGTTTGTCTGGATCTACTTGAGCCGAGTAAAGGATCTCGCGAGCTTTCTGACGACCAACGCCAAAAATAGCGGTTAAACTGATGTCAATTCGTTTATTGTTATTAAGTTCTACTCCCGCAATTCGCGCCATATTTATCCTTGTCTTTGTTTATGCTTAGGGGTATCGCAAACAATATAAACCCGACCCCGACGGCGGACAACTCTGCACTTAGGACACATTTTTTTAACACTCGCTCTAACTTTCATCTTTTTTCATCTTTCTCGATAAACAATTCTACCCTTGTCTTCATCGTAGTCATTGAGTTCCACTTTCACTTTATCCCCCGGCATCACTTTAATATGATGAATTCTCATTTTACCCGCTAAATAACAAAGAAGCACCTTTCCACCCTCAATTTCGACTCGAAACGTCGTGTTGGGCAAAGCTTCGTTAACCGTTCCGACAACAATATTTTTTTCTTCTTCGTTCTTCACTCGAGTAATTTTAACAGATTCTTAGCCTCAAATCAAACCTTATTCGAATTGGTTAAAACCTCCACACCTTCATTGGTAATCAAAATTGTGTCCTCAAAAAGGCCTGCCAGAGTACCATTGGCAGTCTTTACCGTCCAGCCATCTTTTTCAATCTCCAATCGAGCCGGTTTCTGAGTATAAATTACTTCTATCGCCAAAGCCATCCCCGGTTCGATCAAGGTTGTTTTTTCAATTGACTGGTCTAAAAAACAAGGAATGTTCGGTTTTTGATGAAGTTCTTTACCAATTCCATGTCCGGTTAAATCCTTAACCGGAAAAAGGCCTTCTTTCTCCAAGCCTGATTCAATCACCGTCGACAAATGGCCAATCCTGTTTCCGGATTTGGCGACTCCGATAGCCTGATTCAAAACTTGTTTACCAGTCAGTATAAACCTCTCTTTATCTTTCGACTGATCTTCACCTACCAACAAGCTTCTCGACATATCCGTATGGTAGCCTTGATAAAAAAGCCCCAAATCAATTGAGAGCAAATCACCTTCTTTTGTTTCTTTTTTAGAAGGCACTCCGTGAACCACACCCTCGTTTAAGTTGAGACAACTGGCCCAAGAAAAACTAGGCACCATCTTAAAAGAAGGTCGACCGCCGGCTTTTTTAATCAATTTTTCCGCTTCCCGATCCAAATCTACCAACTTCACTCCCGGTTTTACTTCTGCCAACACACATTCCATGACTCCGGCCAGCTTTTTGCCACCCACTCGCATAATCGCTTGCTGTTTTTTAGTTTTAAGAGGAATCATTAATCCAATTGTTCTCGAAGATCCTTAAAAATGTCTTCTATCGACCGTTCTCCGTCCACTTCTGTCAAAACTCCCAATTGACGATAATAATCGAGCATTGGTTCTGTTTCCCGATGGTAAACCGCCAGCCGTTTTTTAATTACCGCTGGCTTATCAGTGTCTCCTCGACCACGTTTAGACAAGCGAATCGTCGTTTTTTTGTCTGAAACTTCAAGGGAAAAAACCCGATCGAATTTAACTTTAAGATTTTGTGCTTGCAACAAACTTCGTGGCGTTCCATCTAAAATAAAACCACGACGGTATTGTTTATCCCGCAATCGTTCTTCAACTATCTCCAAAATTGACTTATCATCGATCAATCCACCACTTTCCATAATCTCTTTAATTTGGCGACCACGAGGAGTTTTTTCCGTAGAAATATAGTGGAACAATTCGCCAGTAGAAAGATGAGGCAAACCTAATTCCTTCTCCAGCAATTCGGCTTGAGTCGACTTACCAGAACCAGGCGGGCCAACAATTAATAACTTCACCTTGAATGGGCCTTCATTTTAATAAGCTCTCATAATTACGCATAACTAACTGGGCCTCAACTTGTCGACTGGTTTCTAAAATTACCGAAACGACAATCAATATTCCGGTTCCACCAATGGTCATTGTCGTCACTCCTGTGATTGCTTGAGCCAAAGAAGGCAAAATTGCTACCAAACCCAAAAATAAGGCGCCCACCAAAGTTAAGCGATTAATAATCCGATCCAAATACTCAATTGTCGACTGGCCCGGACGGATCCCAGGAATAAAACCACCGTTTTTCTTAATTTGATCGGCAATCTTTTGAGGATTAAAAATGACGGCAGTGTAAAAATAAGTAAAGCCTAAGACCAAAAGAAAATAAAAAACATTGTAAAGTAGGCTTCCGGGAGAAAAGAAACGAACCAGATCACGAGCGGCTTGAGAAATTGCCGGCTGATCGATATTGGTCAAAAAATTACCGACCATTGAAGGAAGCAAAACCAAGGAAACAGCAAAAATAATCGGGATAACTCCCGCTTGATTGATCTTTAAAGGCAAATAAGTGGACTGGCCACTGACTGTCCGTCGGCCAATTTGTCGTCGAGAATATTGAATCTTGATTCGCCTTTCCGCTTCATTAACCACCACAATTGCCACAATAACCGCAATCGCCATGACAGCAAAAATAACGGTGTTAAAAAGCTGAGACGGATCCAAAATTGATAAAGTCTGACCTAAGGCAACGGGCAAGCGGCCAACGATCCCGGCAAAAATGATCAAGGAAATACCATTGCCAATTCCATGCTCGCTCACCAATTCACCCAACCACATTAAAAAAAGTGTTCCGGCACTCATGGTCAACACTAAGGCGAGTAAGTTGAACCAGGGCAAAGGAGGAAGAATTCCTTGACTGTTGAGCAAAAAATACATCCCCAAGGCTTGAAAAGACGCCAAGGGAAAAGTTAGCAAACGGGTGTAAAAATTAATTTTTTCCCGACCATATTCGCCTTCCTTAGACAAAGCTTCAAATTTGGGAAGAGCAATCGTTAGAAGTTGAAAAATAATCGAAGCATTGATATAAGGGTAAACCCCTAAGGCCATAATGGAGAAATTAGCTAAGGTACCTCCGGAGAAGATATCCAGCAAACCCAACAACTGGCTACCAGAAAAAAGAGCCTTCAAAGCCTGAGAATCGACCCCGGGAACAGGTAAATGGGCGCACAAACGAAAGATGACCAAAATTAGGCCGGTAAAAAGGATCTTTTTTCTTAATTCTTTGGTCCGCCAGGCTGCTTTTAAAGTAAGCCAAAAACGTTTCATTTAGTTTTTAGTTGTCTGTTTAGTTTTAGTTGTCTTTGAAATCTTGACCTTCTTGGTCTTCCTAATCTTCTTAATTTTCTTTATCTCAGGCTTGATGATTTTTCCCCCAGCTTTTTCGACCTTTTTAGCGGCACTTTTAGAAATCGGCAATTCAACTTCAAAAACTTTTTTGATCACGCCTTCTCCTAAAATCTTAACTCCGTTTGCTTCAGCTTGTTTAAGATCAACAATTCCCGCTTTAGCTAAGCTTTTAATATTAACTCGTTTTGTTTTAAGGAAAGCCTCCAAGTATTGCAGATTAACCACTACTGGCTTTGATTTTCTTGATTTCAACTTTCCTTTACCTCTTAAAAGCGGCAATCTCTTAATGAAAGATTTTTTCGACTTCGTTCCGGTAAAGAGAGGTTTCACTTTCCCTCTGGCCTTAGTCCCCTTGCTACCCCGACCAACAGTATGGCCACCTTTGCCAGAACCGATCCCTCGACCAACTCTTTTTCCGCTCTTAGTAGTAGTTTTAGTTAATTTACTCAAGGCTGTCATTTTTCTATTTTAACTCTTTTAAGCCATTCATGGTAGCGTAAACATTATTAATCTTGTTTCGACTGCCCAAAACCTTACCGACCACGTCTCGAATCCCAGCGACTTCCAAAACGGTTCGAACTGTTCCTCCGGCAATAATCCCCGTTCCCAAAGGTGCCGGTTTCAACATCACTCGAGCCGCTCCCTGCCGACCAATAACCCAATGAGGGATGGTCGTTCCTTTTTGCGAAATCTCGTGAAGATCATTCTTCGCCTGAGTGATTCCTTTCTTTATCGCCGAAGCCACATCGCTCGCTTTCCCCAAAGACACTCCCACTTTGCCTTTTTTGTTGCCAATAACAACTAACGCCGAAAAGCCCCTTTTATTTCCCCCTTTGGTTTTTTTAGAGACCCGATTGATTTGAACCACGCGTTCCTCAAATTCCTTGGGTTGATTTTGATAAAAATTAGGTTGAAACATTATTTAGAAATCCAAGCCTCCTTTTCTTAACGCCTCTGCCAAAGCTTTAACTCGACCGTGATAACGATAATTTCGACGGTCAAACCTTACTTTTTTCACTTTTTTCGCCAAAGTTTTTTTCGCCAAAAACGTTCCCAATTCTCGAGCCTGCTCAATTTTAGTCAACTTCTTTTTCGTTTCCAAATCTTTTTGACTAACAGCCACCAAGGTTTTTTGAGCCAAGTCATCAATCACCTGAGCTGAAATAAATTTATTGGAACGATAAACCACCACCCGAGGTCGTTTTAAAAGTTTTTCTGTTTTAGTATTCTTTAACATTTTAAGCTCCTGCTCCGGCGGCACCAACTTTTCCAGCTTTACCAGCTTTCTTTCTAACTTGCTCGTTTTCATAACGAATTCCTTTACCTTTGTAAGGTTCGGGTTTATGAAAATCTCTGATCGTCGCCGCTACTTGACCAACCAAAGCTTTGTCAGCCCCACTAACGATGATTGTTTCCTTGTCCGGCACTTCCAAAGTAACTCCCGCAAGGGAAACATATTCCACCGGATGAGAGAAACCTAAACTCAAAACAATTTTTTCTCCTTGTTTCTCTACTCGATAACCAGTCCCCACCAACTTCAAAGTCTTACTGAAACCACCAACCACTCCTTTGACCATATTGTCAATCAACGCCCTGGTAGTCCCAAACAAACTACGAACGAAACGATCTTTCTTCCGACAAATAACTTTGATCTCTTTTTGATCAATCTGCAAACCAATCTCTGGTCGAACCTCCAAAGAAAGCTCCCCCTTAGGTCCTTTGATCATCAAAGTGCTCGCCTTAAACTCGGCTTTCACTTCTGGAGGCAGCAAGACTGGTTGTTGGCCTATTCTTGACATAATTTTTACCAAATTTGACAAAAAACTTCTCCACCCAAACGCTTTTTAAACGCCTGATGATCAGTCATCAAGCCTTGAGGAGTTGAAATAATTGTTATTCCGTAACCAAATTTAACCCGAGGCAATTGATTGTACTTGGCATACACTCGCAAACCAGGCTTAGAAAGTCTCTTAACTTGAGTAATGGCTGGCTGTTTCCCTGGCTTATATCGCAAATCAATCAATAATTCTTTTTTTATTTCTTTTTTGCCTCCTTCGACTTTGAAATTTCTAATAAATTCCTCTTTTTCTAAAATTTTAGCCAATTCTTCTTTTAATTTAGAATAGGGCATTCTCACTTCACCCCTTCGAGCCAAGTAAGCATTTTTGATTCTAATTAAAAAGTCAGCGATCGGATCAGTGACTACCATGATGCTTTAGTTACCCCCGGCAACTCTCCTTTATGAGCCAGCTCACGAAAACAAAGCCGACACAAACCAAATAAACGAATGTAAGCTCTCGGACGACCACATTGTTGACATCGATTATGGATTCGAACCGAATATTTTGGTTTTAAATCTTTAAGTATTTTTGATTTTTTAGCCATTTTTCTTTAAATCTTCCTTTTTCTCAAAAGGCATTCCCAATAATTCCAATAATCGCTTTGTCTTTTCATTTTCGTCAGCACTGGTAACAAAAGTAATCGCCATCCCTTTGATCTTTTTCACTTTCTCAAAATCAACTTCCGGGAAAACAGTTTGTTCTCTTAAGCCTAAAGTATAATTCCCTTGACCATCAAAACTTTTCAAGGAAACACCCTGGAAATCCCTTACCCGAGGCAAAACAATTTTAAATAATTTTTCAACAAAGTCAAACATTCGGTCTCTTCGTAACGTTACACTCAAGCCAATCGTGTCTCCTTCTCTCAATTTAAAACCAGCAATAGATTGACGAGCTTTGTTCATTCTCGGTTGTTGACCAGTAATCGTTTTTAACTCCTCGCTGATTACAGCGGGCAACTTTTTATCCTCTAAAGCTTCTCCCAAACCGACGTTAATAACCACTTTTCTCAATTCAGGTACCGCCAATAGATTTTTGGCTTTAAACTCCTTTTTTAATTGAGGACGAATTTCCTTCCGATATTTTTCTTTCAGTTGATTCATAAAATTCAATTAATCTATTAACTGTTTACACTTACGACAAATCCGGTGTTTTTCTTTGTTTTGACCGCTCGATTCAAATCCAACCCGAGTCGGTTGATTACATTTCGGACAAATAAGAGCTACTTTTGAGAGTGCCAACGGACGGGAGAATTCTACAACCCCACCAGGTTGTTTGTCGTCTCTTTTTTTCAAATGTCGTTTAAAAAGATTTACTTCCGGCACCAACACCTGATTCTGTTTGGGTAAAACCTGTTCTACTTTACCCTTTTTACCTCGATCCTTGCCCAAAGTAATGATAATCTGATCACCTTTTTTTATTTTCATAATACCTCCGGTGCCAAAGAAGCAATTTTGTTAAAACCTTTGTCTTTCACTTCTCGAGCAATTGGGCCAAAAATTCGACTCCCTCGAGGCAAATTCTCTTTATTAACTACCACTCCAGCATTATCGTCAAAACGAACATAAGAACCATCAGCTCGACGAGTTTCTTTTCTAGTTCTCACAATCACCACTCGAACCAA
>Ga0075122_10001061_pt1 | contig 20376 bp, 22 predicted proteins | sample AntAceMetag02UKB_FD_69790 | JGI IMG/M metagenome (GOLD analysis project Ga0075122, IMG submission 69790) | Saline lake microbial communities from Ace Lake, Antarctica - Antarctic Ace Lake Metagenome 02UKB | ecosystem: Environmental > Aquatic > Non-marine Saline and Alkaline > Saline | place...
CTTCGCTTCACCTCTGGCGGATTTCTCAATTCCTAAAAACCCACCAAACTTATCCACAAAATCATGGGGAACTAAAATCCTCTGGCTTAAGCTTTTATTGAGGTACTTATCAAATTCAGCATCCAAAGCACGAAGAAAGGCTTTCTCTACGAGCTTCAATTTATCATAATAATTAGCTTTTTCATTCAAATGAACTAAAGCAATTTTACCTGTAGCAATCTCATCATCATTCGTGACATTGGTGTCAGGATGCTTCAGCCCATGCTCTAATTCCACATTAAGGCCCATCAGAAACTGTTCAGCATCAAATGGGGAGCTATCCCAATCGATACCGACAGAAGCACCAACTGCTTTGGCCTCGTCCAAGGTAAACTTGCTTCGGGCCTTCTTCAGAGGGCGCATCCCATACAAATCTAATAATGTAGGTCCAAGATAATTTTTCATTAGCACACCGTATGTTTAACAGTTTTCCCGTAATATTTCCTGAGAACGCCCATGATCTTTTTCATCTGAGCCTGGTACAGTTTAATCCTAGCTCCATAAGCTGTGTTTTCAGCTGAAGCAGTAGACGTAATTGACTGGGACAAACCATCGATACCAATCGATGTCGCAGCAATACCAGCACCGAGGACAAGATCACCAGCAATATTCAAAATATCAAGCGCAGCCAAAATTCCTATAGCCTGTGTTATGAGCTTAGGCATCTTATTCTGCTCAAAACCAGCGGTATAGTTCACATGGAAAAAGTTCGGGAATGTAGAGTTGAACATTAAAAGTCGTGGTAAAAACGACATGTTCCCGATATTGAAAGCCCCAACAGCACCAGAGATAGGAGCCACCTGAAGTTGACCAGCCATTCGCTGAATCCTGACCCAATCATTAGGATAACGGATGTTCGCATTCGCTGGATCAATTGTCAGCTCAAAACTCTCCACACTGATGATGGGCTTATGCTGCATCTGCAGGAAGCCCCAGTTCCAGTAATCTTCCATCTTGTAATCATGATCCTCAGCATACGCGGTTGGTGTAATCGTCATCTCAAGATCATGCTCAAGAAGTGAAATCGCGGCATCAATAGCAAATTCAGTTGTCTTTTCAGACAACTCATCACCAGTGTTATCACGCACATCAACACCATGGAGATAACGGCTCCAAACATCTTTAGCCGTCACCATGGACTCAAAACGATCAAAACCCGGCGTAGAAACAGCATTTTCTGGAAAGATTATCGTAGTTTCAGACATATTACCCCGCTAGAGGCACGAGCCTCTTCTGCCCATACTCTAAGTATGCGATTCTCGTAATAGCGCCGACAACATAATTGAACTGAACAGACCCTGAAATCATCAACTCACTCATAGCGGCTGTCACCGCAAAAGAAAAAATACTCGAATCATCCGCATTTACAGTAATATCGGCATCATTAACCTGAAGAGTATTCGGTGTCCCAGGCAGATACATCGTTTTCACAGCGGTAGCCGAGATACAAATCCTTTGATCGTTATCAACACCATAGAGTTGAAAAGTCATCGTCCTATCCTCTCCCGGATAGAACTCAAAAGTCTGCACATTGCATTCGCCTAAATCACCGATTACTCTTAAAGAAAGATTTCCTGGCATACTAATGCCTCCTAAACAACTATGGCAAGATAGTCCAATTGTTGTTTCCTATACAAATGTATGAATTAAACCCAGGACCAGACGTTGTGTCTGTCGCTAACTGGCCAGACGTACCGAAAAGCCCCAATGCTACGGGATCACCAGCCACATAATCATATGTAGCACCTTCACCAAGCGAAATTTTGGGCCCAATTCCAATATCAAGATTCCCAGAAAAAACTGGAGCGGTATAAATGTCCGCCGATGGGTTGTCCCTGGTCAATGCATTTGTACCCTGTGTTTTAATTAGACTTGAAGCATCTACCTTACAAGTAGTATTTGGGCCGTCCATATAAACAGCTGGTGGGGTTCCTTTGTTTTCAACAGTGGCCCCCTTAACCGTCAACACTGCGGAACCTTGAATTTCAATGGTCTCTTTAAACACCCCCGTATTTATTATACGAGCATTGTCATTAAGATTAATTTGACCATCAGTACAATCAAAGATTGTTCTACGCTGACCTTCTATGAGCCCACCATTCACAGTAACAGCACTACTAACAGATTCACTGACCATGAATGTAGTGGCATCTTCTATGTTAATCTTACAATTATCAAATTGTAACCCACATATGGCCCCACTTTCAACATTTATAATGTCATCAATATGTAATAATTCAAACCCATCGAAGAACATATTTAAATTCTCAAATATCACCGCAAATTTCTCTGTGTTGGCCAATTCAAGCCAAGCATCTGTACCAGAAAGTTGTCCAGCATTAATTGAATAATAAGAACCGTGGCCGTCAACTCTTGTGCCCCAAATACCAGCCCAGGGGCCTTCGTCCCAACGGCACCTGCCAGAAATAAAGAATGAGCCAAAGAAGTGGTAGTTTGTGCCACTCTTTAATACAAAATCATCAATCTGGGTGGCGCTTGATGGAGCAGACGCATATGGATCACCTGGCCACTGAAAATCAATGGGACCCTGAACTATAATAGTGTCCCAAAGACGAGCAGCAGCATTGGCGTCTACCAAATTGTTAAATGGGTTAGCTGGAGAGCCGTCACCATTATCGGCAGCAGCTGGGTTCACATAAATCACATCCTCAGCTTCACCATAAATTGCACCGCCACTCTCAAGAGCCCGTTCCAACAAAGCAGCTAGATCAACTTTAGACATAGCCGGGTCGTATTTATTGAGCAATCTTCTTTGCAGAGCAGTCAATGCATCTACCATAATTATCTCCTATCAAGGTCAAGATCTTGGTCCCCATAACTCATCTTAGAGTTTTTCTCTAAACGCTCTCCTCTAGCACTTATTGAGGCATTCGCTAATTCATTCCTGAAGTAACTCCAAAAATTCTTATATTTTCTTTCATCACTATTTAAAAAGCCCATCGCTAAATCTGTGCCCTGAAACTTATCATCTTCAAAAATGAATATATACTTTTTACTCGTATTTTGTTTTTTTATACCAACGTATTTAAGACCATTCATCGCCAAGTAAGGACACAATGAAAGATTGCCTGTCTCATACATGTTTTTAGCGTCCATGACTGCTCCTTTTATTTTTATGCTTAAAAGGGGCGGGGCAGTTTCCGCCCCCGCCCCCTTTTGAGCTATCATTATTCTTAAGCCTTACGCACGACCAATATTATCCATGATCGAGTGGTGAAGCGAAGCAAACACAATCGGGGTACCGTAGAGCAACTGCATCCAACGATACGCAGGACCGATGATCGCCAGATCCATCTTCATCAATGGCGCTAACTGACGCCAAACGATATTATCAGCATCCATCTGCATGAGATATGCATGGCCAAGGCCAGGATGCATTGCACCAATATCACGGAAATAGGTCTGGACAGCTGGGTTTACCTCACGGGCAACAAAGCCGATGAATTCCCAACCAGACCCCTGAACACTGGAACGATAAATCGCGTAATGCGAAGGTGCCGCACCAGCAAGAGGCTGCGCAATTGCGATCTTAGCGCGTTGGCCAGCAGCAACTGCAATCAGTAAATCAGCAAGCACACCACCCGGATCGGAGCAAGCAAGCGACTCACCGACGTTATTCACTGCAGCAACCCTGTAATAAAAGTTACCAGCAGCAAGAGTGGAAGTTGCATCCGCCTCAACACCTGAATCAGTTGCGAGACCACCAACAGCGATTAAAACTGGAGTCGCAGGCGGGTTATAAGACGAAACGCCATACGGATCCGTGTAACCAGATGAAGCTGCGGTTAATGGAGAACGCTTAGGCTCCAAGAAACGTGAACCAGCCATCTTAAAAACACCAGAACCAGCGATGAACTCAGACATCAAGAAACCACCGCGTCCTTCTTGTCCTGGCGGAACAATACGTTCTTTTGGCAACATCGTGCGACTAACGTCAGCGAGAGCCTTGAGCGGCCAGAAAGCCGTTCCAGGAACGCCAAAGTTGGCAGCCTGCACATATGCCCAATCCGTAATATCATCTTCATCAGGAACCGAACCAGCCTGATCCTTAACTGGGGAAAGAGCCGGGCCGTATCCGTCGAAACCAGTGTACTGAACCTTTGGATTCGAGATACCGGAACGGATCTGCTGATCCACACCATTAAACTTCAAAGACGAAGCTGGGAGGGCAGTCGTATTACCAGTGTACGTACCATCGGCAGCATTCTGAAAATAACCATTCGCCATCCACAACTGACGTTCCATCTGTTCTAAAATCCACATCGTACCAGCTTTGATCTGCAAAGCGACTGCCGGAGCATGCGCTGTGCGAACCAGAGTTAACGGATGCGTAACGGAACGCTGAGTTCCGATGTAACGCACCTTCTGGTAGTCACGAAAGAAGTTAGCATCTTGAGGCTGAGGCGAGAACCCAAGTTCTGCGTCAAAGAAACCACCCTCTTGCTGCGAACCATAAGTCGTTTGACGATTGAACTGCTCAACCGTGTTAAACGCCTTATCTTTCGGAATGACGGGCCAAAATTTAAGATGCTGATAAGACCATGTAACTGACTTCAACGTATTGTCCAACGATTCAACCTGTAACGCACCACCACCCGTTAAAGAACCGGGCGCACCCTCGTAGCCATAGCCAGCTGTAAGGGCTTTAGTCAGATTATCGACTAAGTCCGTATCAGCGGCAAAAGCATCAGGGCCGAAAAGTGTATTCACATCCATTTGTTCCTCCTCATATCGTTAATTAATTTTGTTTATACCAAAGTACCTTCGTTAAGAGCCTTACGCACAATGACTTCTGAAACACGACGTTTTTCAGAGTCCTTGATACGGCCACAGAATTCATACTCCGCTACATCCTCTGCTCCTAAGAGCCCCTTCTTTACGCCATCCTCAAAAAGAACATTCGCAACTTTTGCTTTACGCAATGGAGCGGGCATCCCTTCGAGAGACTTCGCAATATTGTCTACAACCTCTGTCTTCGTGGTGTCGACTCCCTTTTCAAGGACCTTTAACCCGTCAACAGACTTCGGCTCAGAAACAGGAGCCTTTGACATCTCTTCAACCTTCTTCGTCAATACTGACAGTCCATCAGCAAGAGTTGAAAAACTCTTGTTCATGGTTTCAAATTTACGATCTTCTTCCGCTTTTCTTAGCATAATTAACTCCTGGTATTCTGGGCTTGCCTCGAAGGATTTCTTGCTGGACCAACCAGCAGCGTCAGAGGGAAGATCCTTCACATGCCCAATGTTATCTTCACCGCCTTCGGCTGGACCCTTTTCAGTTTTTTCTTCTTTCTTATCATCTTCATCTTTTGCTTTCTTAGCACTCTTCTCTTCTTTTTCTTCTTTCTTCTCTTCCTTCTTCTCGTCCTTCACCTCGTCATCGTCTTCTTTAGCTTTTACGACACGTTCATCTTTCGCAGCTAAAAAAGAATCGATATCCTTGAGGAGGTTATCTAAGCCCTGATTCTCTTTGTTTTCCATAAGACCTCTCCTTTTGTTTTTAGATCTGTTTACTTTCAATCACGATGCTCATTATAATACATAAACTTTCTTATTTTTAATTTTTTTTCAAACTATGGTGAAGGTAGGTGTGCCCCCGTTCTTAACCATTGTGAGAGCAGATATATCAACAAGGCCGCAACGCCAGAAACCATGCCACCAAATAGCCCCCATATTCCTGCTTTTATTTTTAAGCCAAAGATTTCTTTCGCGTTGTCATGGACCTTTTTCCCCTGAGAGCCAATCGAATCGGAGTTCTTTTCAATATCTCCGCACATGTCCTCAAGAGCCCTGGTCACATAACCTCGCCACAACGTGAACTCAGACACAAATTTCCCACCCTCTTTCATCTGGTTTTCTGAGTCGCTCATAATTTAGGGTAGCCTTTATCGGATGGGACAATCATAAAAAAAATGCGTGTTTCAGGCGCATCACTCCAAACGACATGCTCTCTCCCACGCTCAATATACAAAAAATTCTTACCATCTCCTGCGTGAACAGTTATGACATCGTCTGTGTCCAAAAAATGAACGCTTAAACTGCCTTTATTTACTACGAATACCTCGACACTCTCCTTGTGGTAATGCTTCGGAAATTTATTATTTGAAGATATTACTGCGTTGCCATACGTCAAACTTTCATCTTCTGCCTGGAAAACAGTATCTATTTTCCATCCTTTTGCGGTCATCAAACCCAAATCATTCAATATGACCACCTCTTTACTGGCGATGAGATCGTTAATCTCTTTTATCCTTCTTATGCACTCCCTGGCACTACATTGCTTTATATCCGGGGAAATGGGCTCACAACTTGTCTCCATACGTCCTCCCAATAAAACCTTTTGCTCTTTGGACAATAGCTTCGCCTATTTTAGGCCACGAATATCGATCATAAATTTTAGGGACCTGCGAAATTGCAGCCTTAGAATAATGATCAAAATCATTATACAGCACTTCAATTGAATTTTTAATCTTTTCTGCCGTTACTGGTAAGTCGATGTGAATGTAAGAAACATCGTCTTGAAGATAATCATTCCCGGTCTTTGTCGAAATTAAAGGAATGCCACGAGCTAGGGCCTCAAGGCCTACTAACCCGAATCCTTCCGCGTGAGAAGGACAGAGAACGGCGTCACATTGATCAAAAAGCGTTGAAAGATCTTCGACTCGCTCCGTCACAAATCCTACATTTTTCATATCACCAAGATGTTTTTGGTAATAAGGTCTTTTTTCTGTTCTTAAAATCAAATCATGTGGCAACTCTTTAAAGGCTTCGATAGTTTCTAAAATTCCCTTTCTATGGACATGTATTCCCATAGATGGATACGAATTAAAAATCATCAAAACATTGCCTGTCTTTTTTCTTTCTGCTGCTCTGACCGGAAAAGCTGGAACCCCATGTGGAACGATGGCGCATAAACTCCCTAATCCGACCTTCTTGAACTTCCCATGGCAGAATGTGCTTGGGACCCAAATCTCGTGAGGATTGATAGTTCTAATGAGGTCTATTTCTTCATCTGTAAGGTCGTCTTCGCAGACAAGCCCAATTATTCTTTTACGGTAAGGCCTCAACCAGATGAGGTCCTGGACAAGCCCATACCCCAGCCCGACATCACACCGATAATACGTTTGGCCCTCAATCGGATTGGAAACACTACAAATCGACACATCAAAAACATTCCTAAGCGACTCTGCCACTCTTTTGCCGACACAACTGATTGAGGACGAATCGTTCCTCACCAAGCATTGTATTTGGAATTTGTCTTTTAACATTTTATTTTTACTCCCTTATTATATCTGCACCCAAAGATTTAAATTTCACATCCAGCTGATCATATCCTCTATCCAAATAATGGAGGTTATTAACCACTGTCTCCCCTTCAGCCATCAAACCCGCTATGATTAAAGACGCCGCAGCTCGAATATCTGTTGAACCGACCTCTGCGCCAGATAAAGATTTGCCCCCACGTACAACAGCAATGGACCCTTTCACTGTAATGTCAGCACCCATTCTTTGAAGCTCCGGCACCTGTTGGAACCTATTCTCAAAAATCGTTTCTTCTATAATACTCACCCCTTTGGCTTTACACATAATAGCCATGAATTGCGCTTGAGCATCTGTGGGAAATCTTGGATAAGGAAGCGTCGTTATATTAGAAGCATCAAATTGGCCAGCAGACTTTATCTTAAAAAAATCCTTGCCTCTCTCCACATGAACCCCACAAGCCTCAAGCCTCAATAGAACAGACTGGATATATGCTGGGTCAAGATTTTTAACAACCACATTGCCACCAACACCAGCTATAGCTATAGCAAGAGTTGCCGCCTCTACCCTATCAGGCATCACCCTATAAGTAGAAGCTTTTAATTTTGATACTCCATCAATCACCAAAATACGGCTTCCCTTGCCCCGTATTTTTGCGCCCATCTTTATCAAATAATTTATTTGATCCACAATTTCAGGCTCTAACGCAGCGTTAGTGAGCGTTGTGGTTCCCTTGGATAGAACAGCGGCACTGATGACATTCTGTGTCCCAGTAACCGTATTTAAGATAAAATCAATAACAGCGCCCCTGGATTCTTTACAGATAGCATGGATATAGTTATTGCTGATGAATATACTCGCACCCATTTTCGACATAGCCTTAAGATGTAAGTCTATGGGCCTATTGCCGATACCACAGCCCCCAGGGTAAGGAAGTTTCACATGACCTCGAACAGACAATAAAGGCCCCAAAGCAATAACAGAAACTCTTGTTTTTTTTGCTATATCAGGAGGAACATCTTCTTCGTTCACTCCTTCATTTATCACAGTAATCTTTTTCTTACTCTTATCCCAAAAGAATTTCAGCCCATAGCATTGTAGGACTTCCAAAAAACCACCAACATCGCTTATATCCGGCACGTTTGTGAACGTATGGGTTCCTTCTGCCAAGAGAGTAGTTGATAACAAAGGCAGAATAGCATTCTTAGAGCCGTTAACACACACGGAACCATTGAGTTCATTACCACCACAAATTAAAATTCGACCATCATTATTCATTTTTAACCCACCCATTATAGAGCGTTAATATTTTAACACTTATATTTACATGTATCGTACATCTTCTTCTTCCCCTTAGCGAGAGCATCAGCATATTCCTTAGACTCTAAAACCTTGTCAATGCTTCCTTCTTTGAAAACGTCACCGACCGCTGATTCTTGCAACGAGTCAAGGCAACAAATAGAGATTGCTCCTTCTTGAGAAATGATCGGAATCTTACCACCCTCAGAACACCCCCTCTTGATCCTATTCCTTACATTCCCATTCTCATCTTCACGAAGCCTCCCCCACCACTTACGATCCCGTGGGGCTAATTCATTAATCAATTTAATATGCTCTGGAGACTCATGAGCGTTAACGTGCCCAAATGATTTTGGGTACCACGGAATATTAAACTTCTTAGCCATTGCCCCAATTTGATCTAAACGATCTTCATTGTAAGAAGTAACAAGAGTCGCCATCTTTAAACGAAGATGAGTATACCCCATCTTTTGTTTAAGATTAGAAAGACGCTCGATATTGCTCCACACCAGATCATAATCCATATTCACAGCATCGACAATCTTGTCGCCAGGAAGACCATCTATGGTCATTTCTATAGATAAATAATTTTTTATCTTTTGAAATGCATCAAATACTTTTTTGTATTTATCAAAATCTATTTTAACACCCATTCTACTGTGGAACTTACAATTCATTTTTTTCTCTGCCACATATATTAGGATTTGATCATACTCTGGATGCAATAACGGAGAACCTATATAGTAGGGGATAATTAGCTTGTACTCTTCTTTTTTGGCTATATCCACCAACACCTTGAATTTATCCAAAGGCATAATATCCATTTTTACTTTTTGTAAAAAATGCGGGTAACAATAAAAACATCTATGGAAACACCTGCTGCACGTGTTAATCACGACTTCATTTCTTCTCATTTTATCCCTTCCTCTTTAGGCGGCAATCCAATTGCGAAAGCACCACAAAAAAGATCACCAGAAAACACATTCTTAAAATGCTCCTTATTAAGCTCTCTTACATTCGGATTTATGTAACAACATTTCAATCCCTGAATTGTAGCTGATAAATATAATTGCTGGACAACACACCCCGCATCCAAATACGGCATAAACTTTATCTCATCTCCAGCCTTATACGCGATAGGATCAGCAAAAATCAAAAGAATATGACTCGCCCTGTGTACCCATCCAACACCGCCAACCAAGAGACCACCAAGAAGAGCTTTTTTATCTCTATCATTAACCACATGCACATTGATCGCCTGACGATTGCAAGAAGATGGGCATGTTTTGGAATCCAGAAGCAAACTTTTTATGGATTCTTCATCTATAAGCTCATCGGAATACACCCTGTTGGAGTGCCTATCTTTTACAATCTGAGATAAAGTCTCCTTCTTCCTTCGTTGATGTTCAGAGTACCTCTCTTGATATTTATCCATAACCCACCTATCCATGTACCAATTTATACATTTCGTTCATCGCATCCACAGGATTCTCCCTCTGTTTACGCAAATCAAAATACAATGACGGATGATTATTTAAAATTACCATATCAGCATCTGGACGATCCTCGGTCAGATCTCTTCGTATGTTACGGCACTTACCACTGCTATTAGCTAAACACTTCAACGAGTCTCCCCAACCACAAAAACCATAACATTTAAGCTCTTCGTAAGAAAGACGCTCAATGTTCGCTTTATAAATACTACGAGCCGCCCTCTTCCGTGCGAGCATAATCGAGAGAAGACTACATTTATAGGGCCACTTCATCCACTTTCCAAAAGAAGGAAACGGATAATGCGTTTGCCTAACAGCTGCAGGGCTAACCAATATCAAATCAAGTTCACCGTCTTTGGCGCATATCCTCATGCCAAGATCAATGTCCTCATGGCCTTTGGAGCCATCAAACATTTCGTTATATCCGTTCAGATCTAAATAATCCTCCAAAAGCATAGACACTTGCCCCCCAACTCTTGGGCATTTAGTCTGTCTTGGGTCTAATTTAATAAGTTTCTTTCCCTCACTCCTCGCAAACCTATTCCCGACATATCTATGATTTTTTAGGTTCTGCAAAATCCTTTCGACAAACTTATCATCAAAATAATAACAATCACCAATATTCAATATATATTTCCCTCTAGCATAAATTAAGTATGTATTTTTAGAAGCAGCAATCGCAGGATAGCCGTGCTTTATCCAAACATTAGGTTTAACGGGAACATGGACAACAGGAAAATCTTCCGGGTATCTTTGGAAGTAGTTGCTCCTGGTATGGTAATAAACATCAGAAATTACAACCTCAAAATCTTTAAATGTTTGATTCCGCAAAGACGCCATTGTGTACTCAAACACATGGGTTTTAGGATACGCTTTTATGGGATAGTCAACCTGGCCAGTCGACCATCCTATAGTGACTAAAGGTTCACTCATACGCACGACCTTAAAATTTCAAGTAGCTCTCCCCCAACAGCAGCGTAACTAAATTTATCTTTCGTCCATGAACGAGCAGCTACAGACATCTGACTCCTCAATTCATCATACATAGATATCCGATAAATAGCAGCAGCCAGCCTATCCACTTGCGCCGTACAATGACTCTCATTAACAGGAATACTCTTTACTGCGAAACCAGTTTTCCCATCTAAGATGTTCTCATAACAAGATGTACCATACCCCTTACATGTTACCAACGGCACCCCAGATAATTGAGTTTCAATTTGGACACGCCCAAATCCTTCATGAATAGAAGGGATGCTGACAACATCACAACAATTCAACAATTCAGACATCTGCGTAGCATCTTTGGTTTTCCCGTCTGGATTGGCATGGTCAAAACAATACACATTACCATCAAGTTCACTCATCAATAATTTTTTTAAATCAACACTCGCTGGATAATACGATGAGTACATCCAGATACATTTCATTTTGTCTTTGAGACTTGGATGCTCTTTGTACATTCTTTTAAGTGCTGCTATGTTTTGGTACATGCCCTTTGACTTGCCACCAAAAATACCGGCAATCTTCATATCTGTAGGAAGCCCATGCTTTTTACGACATTCAGTCATATCTCTTGGCTTAAAAATATTAATATCAAACGCCTCTGGAACATAAACTAATTTTCTATGGTCCACCTTATTATACAGAAAATGACATAAAGATAAAATTGACCGACAAACAATCTTAGAACACTTCCCCAAATTTGCATGAATAGCCTCGTAGTTTGGTTTATCCGCCCACCCACAATCACCACTCAAAATATGTGGGACTACGGGAATACCACAATCTTCCAAGCCGGGATAAAAACCATTGAACTGATGCCATGCCAATCCAGATAAAAATATCACATCAGGTTTGAACTTTTTAATTAAAGCCTTTTTTCTAACAGCAACTACATTTTTCATAATCAAAATTTCATCATCTTTTGTACATTGAGATTTTAACGCCTCACAAGAAGACCACCCAGCTAAAGCCATCCCACTTCTTGGCATCTCCACCACGCCACCAGCTAACCCAAAGCACAATATTCTCATTTTATTAACCCCACGAGGTCATCGAACTGTTTGTTATTTAACGCGACATGATGCGCATGTTTTAACAACATTTTTTTTCTATATATAGCCCTATTTTTTAAAAGATGAGTGAGCTTACTTGTGAAAAGATTCAACCTATCCACGTACACATTCTCCACCTTCTTGACCAATTTATTGATACAATAATTTGAAGTTCCAAGATAAGCCATCCAATTATCTATCTTTGATCCGCCAGCAGGCCAACTAAATGCTATGGCTGGGACACCTTGCTCTGTCGCGTACACCAATGGATGATAACGGCCTATCGTGACAACCGCTTTAGCTCTATTGATAATATATTTATGATGTTGAGGGTTGTCTGTGACAACAACAGGGGTTTCTCCAACATCCAAAAACTTAGTGAACTTCACATCTTCCTTACAAAAAGGGAGTATCACAACATTGTAGTTCTCCGCTAAATATTTTAAAATCAAAGTCGCCATAGATCTCATATGAGCAGCTAAATTTTCCCCGACTTCCCTAACAACCAAAACAACATAATCTTCTGGCATAGAACGGTGGATGCATTCTTCAGGTAAATCTATAGCAATATCTGTACCCAATTTGATGCCCACATTAATCTGCCCCAATACCTTGGTCGAGTCTTTATCCCTCGCATACGACAAATCATATAGCCCAAACATCGCTTTTGACGCTCCTTTGATGTTTTCCTGGGCCCATTCAGGAGGAAATGAGCATCCAATAGTAGCTACTTTAGGGGCTATCGCCAGTCTGACTTTTGCGAAAGACGCAAGATTCCACCCGAAACCAACTCCTAGCCCACCGCCACCAATCACAAGCAAGTCACAAAGTTTTGCTTGTGCTCTGTCCATGGCACTTATGTAATGAAGATCAGGAGGACGCCAAGAGCCACCGCACTTTTCTGTTGCGACAAGAATCTCGGCAGTAGGCAGTCGTTTACGAATATGGAAATAAAAATTACGAAGCATGGCCTCATCCCCAGAATTGCCCGCTCCATAGAATCCACTCAATACAATCTTAGGCCTCACACCTTTCATAATTTTTCCTTAGCCGGAATAAATCCGTTGTAATGTCCATAATGCATTTTTGCCACATTGGCCCACGACGTTTCGCTCGCGTAATCAAGTCCCTTCTTCGCCAAATCCTCCATTAAATTCTTATTTTTAATGAGTTCATCAAGCCTATTAGAAAGGCCAGGGACATCTCCTATACCAAATTTTAAACTTCTTCCGATAAGATCTAATAAAATATTAGACTCAGAAGAAACAGATGGAAGTCCACAGCTCATAACAAAATGACTCATTCCAGAAGTTGAAAAATGCGTCTGTCCATAGTTCTCTATGGCTATATCCGCAGCACTGCCATATAAAGCCATTTCTTCCTCTGAAATAAAACGTGGCATGATGTTGACTATGTTAAACCCGTTCATGGCTTTAACACGTTTAAAAAGATTTAAACAATATTCAAAATTCCCGAAATTCTGGCCATGAGTAATAGGTGCCCCCACAACATAAAGCTGTAGCTTATCTCTATACTCATCCCTCAAACGTAGGACAGCAGAAGCAGATTCAATCGAACGCTTATTTGGAGTTATGAACCCAAGACAAAGAAGGACAATCTTATCCAAGGGGATACTCAATCTTTTTCTTGCTTCTACCTTGTCTATTTTATCCACCACGACGGAGCCATGCGGGATTACCCTCGCATTGTTCACCTCCATATATTCAAGTGCGTTCTCATGGTGAGCGATAATAATGCTGCAATACTTTGCTATCTCATTCACCTCGACATTCAAATCCTTTTCATTGAATATGGTATGAAAGGTTATTACCACCTTCACACGGTCATAGGCTGTGAGATTTTTCAACAGACGAATAAAAGCAGCTTTGTTCTGGAATAAACCAAACTCATGTTGAAAATGAACGAGCTTGACACCGCTTTCAAAAATAGCAGCCTCAAGCTCGGTAAAATCAGATGTACGGGTCCAACACCGAACAACAGGGTGTTTGGACTTGTATCCTACATCAGAAACTACCCCGAAGTGATTGCCGAATATAACGCAATCCCCTTCGGGGTAGTGTTCACTCAAATGTTCACTATACGTGCTTATGCCGCATTCACATGAAAATGTCGACACAAGCCCTATACGCGGCATTTTAAATTCTCCTTTTAAGTTTTACATACTACCAAGACACAAGCGCAGTTCTACGCCAGGTATCCGCAGCTACACACACATAAAGATACCAAACGCCGCCATCTTCCCCATAACAAGCTTCCCCTACATTACCAGCCGTCACAGCCGTGGCGATAGCTTCTTCTTTCATCTTAAACCCACCAACACTAAAATCAGCGGCTCCGTCCTGGGCGGTGCTTCCATCAGCGAAAGCCGTCCAACCAGTAGAGCCGTATCCACCACCGACCTGAAGATACCCAGAGATAAAAGCATTACGGGCAACATACAGATCCTGACCGATTAAAGCATTTCCATATCCAGCAGGGTCACCCACATTCGGAGGCGGGATAACAAGCAAATACATAATTCCCAACGACTCAGGAACCAACGCCTGATCCACAAGCTCCGAAAGAGCTACCTTCTTTGTCCAAGGCTCATATTTATCCAGAAGCCTTATTTGATATGGAGTTAAAACACTGTATTCATAAGACATGATTCCTCCTAAATTTTACATCCATGGTTTCCTTCTCATATAAGAAGGATCTGGCTTAAACCCTTCCAATAAATAATCTAAAAAACTTTTTTCAACTTTTGGAGGAACATACGCATCTTCTACGTAATTATTACTCTCCTCCAAAGCTTCCGCACATCGGCACACTTCATTCACGTGATCATAATACGGCCTACATGCGAGTATATCATTCATCGCTTCCCCTTATACAGCCATCCAAACTGGAGCGCCAACCGCAGGATCAATACACATATACCTGACAGCCGGAGGCCCCGCTGTGGTGTCATAAACCATCTGACCTGCTAATCCTTCCAAAGCCAAAACAGTCGGGCTCCCTGATACATACCCGTACCCAACACCACGACCGATTAGGATGGTCCCCGCGAAAGTACCGCCAGCCGTAAATGACTGTTTCGAGCAAGGGATAATCTCTGCTGCAAGTGTGGTGTCGATATAGATACTCGAAAGACCGTTGGTCTCAAACCAAGACCCTTGACGCATGACAACAGTACCAGCGGTAAAAGTCGCAGCATAAGTGGTGCTTCCATCAGCGAAAGCCGTCCAACCAGTAGAGCCGTATCCACCACCGACCTGAAGATACCCAGAGATAAAAGCATTACGGGCAACATACAGATCTCGCCCACTAGTAATATCTAACGTAGTGGTAAGGGAAATGAATATTCCCAAACGAGAAGAGGACAACGCTTCATCAATTAAAGAAGCCAGCCCAACTTTTTGTGCCCAAGGAGTATACTTATCAAGCAATCGCTCCTGTATTGTGGTTAAAACTGCCATAATATATCTCCTTTAAAATTAGTCAATCTTATCCTTCTTATCCTTCTTATCTGCTATATCTGTAATCTGATTAAGTTTCTTAATTACTTGTCCTAAAACTATACAACTAAATCCAGTGGGTTCCTTGGCATTACCTGTTACAATTTCTACAACACCAGCAACATCGGAGTCGTCCAACATTATACTATCCTTCTGATAAAAAGTTAAAGCCAGATCCAACAACTTCACCGGATTAAAACGACTACCTTTATAACTTTGCATTATTAATGCAATCGTTTTACCAATAGTTAATGAAGTTGGGTCTTGGGGAGACATCATTACTACATCCCCTTTTAAATCTGTTATTACATCTTTTAAATTAATCTCTTTCATCTGTAGCCCCTTTCGTTGTGGTTGTGGTTTTTATCTTAATTAAAATGCTATCCAGTTACGACCTACAGATTGATTAGTGCACATATATTGAGTCCCTGTAACAATATCAATGACAGGTGCCCCACTATTATTCACGAGTGCCGCACCAGCGGGGCCTGCTGTCTCAGGATCACCAGATACATAAGAATAAGCACCTTCACCAAGCCTAATTCCATCTGCAACAACCATAATATTTGTGCTATGACCGCCAGAAGTGTAAATAACTGAAGAATTATTGTTCTTAGTTAAAGAAGTTGTTCCACCAAGACTTTCTACCCAAGCATTCTTTCCTAGGAGTAACGAACAAGTAGCACCATCCTGTAGAATTGCTTGGCCTGAACTGCCATTCGTTACATGCCCATCAATATAAGCATTGGCAGCACCTGCAACTTGAATCGTATAATTTGTTGCAGAAATATTTGTTACTTGTGCATCTACAATATAAAGAGTACCTTCTACCATATCTATAGCTACTTCATCTGAAGTAAGCACACCAAGTTTCATGAAAATTCCACCAAAGAAAACTCCTGCCACTGCTCTACCAGCAATACTAACCCCTCCCAACGCTGATTCACAATGCACTAATTTAACATCCGCAGAAGCTCCGTCAAGATCTGCAAGAAGAATAGTGTTGATAAATGACACTGATGCATTGCTACCAAGTCCGGCTGGTAAATGGAATCCTGTAGCAGTTGTTGGACCAGCATGACTAATCATAAGGTATGAATTAAAGAATATCAATATAGAATCGTCAACCGAAACACAAATGGGTGCATCGGCTGGTGCTTTAATAGTCATTTTTGATGCTTCAACAAATATAGGTAATGTTGATACACTGACATCTAGAGTGATTAAACCAGCTACGAAATCTGGCTCAAATTTGTAAAATTTTCCACCCTCTAATGTGAGAGGCTTACCAACAACAATGTCTCCAGTCGATGCAACTTGAATTAAATCACCGACTGCAGCAGCGGCATTAGCAAGTGTTACCGAATCAAAAGGAGACCAAACACTTCCATCTCCACCAGCTACCGCATTGTAATCAACATTCCAAATGTTTCCAAAATGAGTGGGCATTGTAGAAGCTACAAATTCCAAAGCATTCTCACCACCATTAACAACGGCTGCTTTACCAGCTTGACCCACAAATGTCGCAGGGGTATCAGTCAGCGCGAGAAATGTTGACGTACCATTAGTAAGAGCATTATCAATTAATGCTGATAATGGGATTTTAGAAAGAGCAGGCGTATACTTATCCAAAAGTCGAATGGTTTCGGCATCAGTTAAATTAACATAAACATGATTAGGATAAATCATTGTAATACCTCCTTAACATGATAACTTACATATCAAATTTAATATATAAAATTTATCATAAAAATTATATTATAAAGTCCCATTCTTCCTATATTTCTATAATTTGAACTTTATTCGTTCCTGTACCATTGTCAGTAAATGTCGCACCTGTTGAATCTTTTAAAACTCCAGAAACAATATTGTAATTACTCGCGGCAACTATATTTAGACAGTATGAAGTACCAGCACCAGGATTGACAAGTGTATCAAAATTGTAGTTAAAATTATTATATAGCGAAGAACCGTCTACATATGAACCATGTAAATCAGATGGAGAGTTGAAAGAAATATTATCTAAAATAAAAATACCGCGACTCCAAATACTTGTATATACATTAAACATAACACCCGCTACAGAATTCCCAGTTGTTAAATCCACATCTTTAATCATTGTCGTTCCGAAATTATTGTACGAAGCGTCTTTTATATATACAGGCCAAAGTACAAGTGTATCGTCATAATTCTTTGGGATGACATAAGTATAAAGTGCTTTAAAATCATTATAAGAACCACCAAGATACCACAAAGTCGAATTAGTTGCACCAGGGCCAGTAATGGTCAAATATCCGCTGGCTTGACAATAAGTTGCAGAAGCCGTGTGAACCTTATATGCACCACTATCAAAATCGATGGTAATATAATCAAAGTAAATTGTGGCACCAGCAGGAAACACTACATCAGCAGTTTCAGAATAAGTACCCCTGCGTATGAAATAACTTTTATTCGCCCCTTCTGCAGCAAATGCTGCCACTATTGAAGTATAGTCACCTCCGCCCCCAATATCTATTACTGCATCGTACAATCGATAATTTAAATCTACAATAGGACTAATTATTCCACCATTTTGCTCAACTGTATTCGCTACACTACCTGTCGGGGAAGTACCATCCTTGAAGATAACACCCGAATCGGCCACCATACCATTAGATGCATTGGTAGTAGATGAAATGCAATCCTCCACTTCAACCAATGCACAAGTGTTTGACCTCAATCCATCAATATTGTCTTTAAAATCACAATCGTTAAATCTTGCCGAAGAATATTCGGCTGCTGCTCCAACTGAATGATAATAAATTAAACAATCATCAAAAAGCACCCTGGGACTTCCATAACATCTAATTCCATACCCACCCTGAATAACAGCTGCTGCAACAGAAAATTCTATCCCTTGAACATTTATCTCCGTTGCACAATTTATAACCTCAAATAACGTATTTCCAGCTATTGTTTTGGCTAACAAATAATCTCCGTGAGAAGGTAAGCCTGTTGTTTTTCCAATTATAGATAAACTCCCTTCCCCGAAAAAACCTTTTACCTGGAGATTCGCATACTCTTGCGCAGTTCCAGTATTTTGAGCCACATTGATTATGATATCATGTTTCAGATTCTTAGGAACTGTCAATAAAGCCCATATTAGTGTTTTATAGGCACCACCACCACTAGCATCCCCATGATCAAAATCATCAGTTCCTAAATCATAATCAACATATATGGTGCGGTCTTCTTTAGTTGTTAATGCTACATAATTATTAAAACCCATTCAATTCTCCTTAAAATACATGCCAATCGGTGCCATCACAATATACACCAGCCGCATAACCATCTGTGGGAAATAGAAACCCTAATACGCTATCATTCACTTTTGCTCCACCAACACCAACCAATAAAATACCATGCAATGAACAATTATAAGATTCGTCTTTAAAGAAGAAAAATTTATCTTCATAAGTAACATTCGCTGGTAACGTCATTGTACGTAACGCATCCGTATTTGTGATACCGATGAAGAAATCCGTGTTTAAAACCGAATAATCTATAGCCGTAGCAGTTCTAGGAGCTGCCATTCCACCAAATAAATGGAGTTTTGATTGTGCTAAACCATTTCCAACAGCACAATATCCTCTAACAGAAGCAATCAAGACGTTCCCATCTATTGCAGTAGCAGCTGCTGGAGTTTTTAAGCCACCATCTAAGTATACATTCCCACCATTCCAATCTCCAATGGCGGTACCATCCCCACCTTCAACACTAACTTTATACCCACCTCCAATGACAGAGATCATTGGCTTTATTCCTAAATGACTGATGGCTGTAAAATCGTAATTAAATCCTCCTACTGTTGCTCCACCCCCAGAGACATAAACTCCAAATTTACCTGAAGAACCTGCTGCGTCACTTAATACCCCATAAAATACTGAGATAAGGGAGGTCGCGTCATCAATAACATTTGTTGAAACACTGGAGTAAATACCAGTTATCTCATCTAAAACACCGAGACCGCCGCTATACAATCCACTGCGAATGTTCCCACATCCTGTTTGAGCAACGTAAGATTCAAGCCATAATGTAGCAGTGTTATTGGTTGTTATTGGTGCGGCAATCCCACCCATCGCTAATTTAACCAAATCGCTTGTTCTTCCCGTTAAATCTTGAACCCTCAATTTTTCAACAGGGCCAAGAAGATTGTCAGCAATTGAAACATTTCCATCACTACTAACACTCATCCTTATTGTATTAAGAGTATCATTAATCGTACCATCTTGAGTACAGAAAATAATGTGAGATGGTGCCCAATTAGCGTGGTCAGTGGACCAATCTGCTGCTGCGATTGTAGCTATCCTCGCACCTATTCTTTGTGCGTTAGTCACACCACCTGTTTGATACCCTGCAAATCCTAATATACCAGCATATTCATTCTCTGAAATCCCTGCATGATAAGTTTGAGCCACTACACTGTAAGAACCATCCACAGTTGCAGAACCAATAAGAACTTTATCTGCTGCCCCATGAAATTCACCACAATAATTTGAACCAGTAGCATTGACACCTTTTATGGCAGTTTCACCAGCTAAAGAAACTACATGTAAATTGGCATCTGGATCAAAAACATTTATCCCCAACATCTTGTCAGCAATATTATAATAAAGACCTTCTTCGTTGGCAAAACTCCCGCCTGCCGCTA
>Ga0075122_10001063_pt1 | contig 20346 bp, 21 predicted proteins | sample AntAceMetag02UKB_FD_69790 | JGI IMG/M metagenome (GOLD analysis project Ga0075122, IMG submission 69790) | Saline lake microbial communities from Ace Lake, Antarctica - Antarctic Ace Lake Metagenome 02UKB | ecosystem: Environmental > Aquatic > Non-marine Saline and Alkaline > Saline | place...
TAAAACAGTAAAGAATGCTTGGTACCACGGATGGGGTATAAGAATCTGGTTTTGGCCTTACATGCGGATTTATAATATTTCTGGTTTTGATGCTGTTGAGATAAAAATAAAAGACGGCAAGAGATACAGAATCGGCACGGATGAACCTAAAAAACTAGAAGTCGCCATCACTCAAGCAATTAAACGATAAGCAGTTATTTTTTCGTCCAATTTATTTGATTCGATTTTAGTTTAATTCTTCTGTAAGCCGCCTTGCTTCTTCTCTTGTAGAAATCACCATATATTCTGCAATCGGATTGGTCTCTTCGATATAAGCAAAAGCATCAACCAAAAGTCCAGCCAAAGCTCTTTCTAAAAGAACAGCATTAATCAACATCCGGTTGTTCTTTGAAGAACGAATCAGCGATAGATTATAAATTTGATCCAGCCAGATATTGCGCTGACTGTCTATCTTCTCTTTACTTATTCTTGTTATTCCCGAGAGCGAATAGATGAACCAATGATAAGCAAAAACAGCGTCGTAAAAAGGAGGTTTCCACTTCCAGAACAGATTAGAAAAAAGAACAACTTTGTTGCCTTTTTTAATTAGATCTTCGGCCGAAAAATGACCATGCATAAATTCTGATTCTTTATTCTGCCAAATAGCCTCCAGTTTTTTAAACCCCTTGTCAACTAACTCCAAATCTTCTTCTCGACGATAAGGACTATCCGGTTTTACTTTCTGAGCAACAGTTTTTGCCTTTCTAATTACTTCCAAGAAATTTTCTTTTTGAGGTTTAGCAAGCCAAGGTTTATTAATGCAGTTATTTTTGTATTCTTGATATAAATTGAAAAATTCCCCTACTTTATCTTGTGTTTGGAGTGAACCACTTTTAATAATTTTCTCTCCTTCTATGTGTTCCATAATTAGAGCCTCGTACCCCAGTTTTTCATTCCAAGCCAAAGATTCAAACAAACGAGGGGCTCGAATAACAAGACTTTCATTCTGACCAGAAAAAGCCCGAATCATCTCTATCTCTGAAATTTCAGGCTTAACTCCCTGAATTTTTAGAACAGCTTTTTTGTCCTTGAATTTTCCCAGATAATGAATGGCTCCCAGTTTTCCCGTACCATAGTAATCTGATCGCCACAAAACTCCTTTAGGCAAGAAATTGGTGCGAGCAATTATGTCTCTTAACACTTCTGATTCCCGAGAAGACATATCCTGACCTTCGAGAAACGCCTTGGCGGTATCAATTGCTTTGCCTTTTTTATTGTCCATCTTTATATACTAACAAAAAAACGACAAATCAAAATAAAGATATATAATTCATCTATGTCTTACTTCGTCTATGTTCTCCGAACTTCTTCAAACACTTTGTATGTTGGACAGACAAACAATTTGGAAAAAAGAATTAAGGAACACAAAGCCAAATCTTCAAAATCAGCAAAATATATTCGCTACTTTTCTTCATTTGAACTTGTTTATCACGAAAAGTATCCAACCAGAAGCAAAGCAATGCAAAGAGAAAATCAATTAAAGAAATGGCCCAAGATCAAGAAAGAAGCCATCATCACTAAAGATTAGCTATTGTTTCAAGATTAATTTACAAAGGCTAGATTGCCTCTTTTTATGGGACTAGTAATTTGTAAGTGGCGGCTAAATTGTAAGCTTCAATTTTGTTTTGATTATTAAGCTTGAAAGAAACCAAGTATTCGTTGCTGGCTACTCCAACAATCCAATTATTACCATAATGATCCGGAACTGCTGCAGCTAAATTAATTAGTATTGGATTTGCGGGATCAAAATCCCAATCTGTAGCTGGATCTAAATATGACAATTGAGCCACCGCTTCAGTCTTTGCAATAGGTCCACAGCATCCAGAGGCTTCTAGCCGCACTTGAACAATATCTGCCATATATCCTTCGAGCGCCTGAGTGTTTTTGCTTGTCATCGCCGCGATAATCTGTTCAGAAACATTAATTTCCGGTTCTACAATTTCTGGCTCTACTTGAGACGTTGGAAAAGACGAAGGGGTTGCCGTCGGAGGGTTTTTATTCGTCACGGTGGGAGTGGCTGGTATCTCTTGTTTACTTGAGGAAGTGGATTTCTGTATACCAAAATAGTAAGCACCTCCTGCAACTGCTGTTAAGACCAGCACGGAAACAATCCCCAGTAAATAATTGCGCATGTATCTATTGTAACACGTAGCAAAATAGGTTCAAATTTTGTCGTTCATCATCTCACTATAAATCCCCTATTCACATCAAGTTTAAAATTTCAGCTTCAAAAACGTATGATATAATGGATCAATCGACAATAAAAAAGAGACAACTGATAACTTGATAATTAACTTCCTCGGTCAGGGTGGTCGAATTAATAAGTTCTACCTTAAAAAGAAAACGGGAAACCCTTCACTTGTTTACTTGAACGGTTGGTTTCGCGGTCGCAACATTCGCGAGGCTATATTAAGAGCCCTTACAGATCAGTAAACAATTTTATTCTCCACAAAATACATGGCAAATAATAACCAAATCAAATGCCCTCATTGCAATAAACTCTTTGAACCAAGTGAAGCTTTCCAACACCAGCTGGAAGAAAAATTACTGGGAGAAGAAAGGAAAAAACAAAAACAACTTCTGGAAAGGACCAAAAAAGAAACAGAAGAAAAAGTAATTGAAAAGGCCAAAACCGAATACGAAGAGCTCATCAACCGACTGAAAAAAGACTCTCAAGAAGAAAAAGAGCGCAATCAAAAACTAATTAAACAACTAGAATCTTTAAGCGACGAGATGAGAAGCTTGAGGAGAAAAGACGAAGAACGAGGGCTAGAAATGAAAAAAACTCTTGCTTCTCAGGAGGAAAAAATAAGACAGGAAGCCAGCAAAAAAGCTCAAGAAGAACAACATTTAAAAATAGCGGAAAAAGAAAAACAACTAAGAGACGCTGTTAAGGTCAATGAAGAATTACGCCGCCGCTTGCAGCAAGGCTCTCAACAAACCCAAGGCGAAGTCTTGGAACTGGCAATCGAAGAACGACTTAAAAAGGAATTTCCCACTGACAAAATTGAAGAAGTTAAAAAAGGCCAAAGAGGTGCCGATGTTATCCAAGAAGTAATCGACAAAAGAGGGAAAAGCTGTGGTGTTATTCTTTGGGAAACAAAAAATGCCCAATGGAGCGAGGGTTGGATCGCTAAATTAAGAGAAGACCAGCGACAAGCCAAAGCTGACTTGGCAATTTTAGTTTCCGAAAACTTACCGGAGGAGATTACTACTTTTGCCTATCGCAACGGTATTTGGGTAACCAGTCGGAAATTAATTATTCCCCTTGCCCTGGCTTTAAGATTTGATTTGGTCAGAATCAATTTTGAAAGACAAGCCAATGTGGGGAAAAATGAAAAGACAGAAATTCTTTACCGATACATCACCAGCACCGAATTTAAGCACCGGGTGGAAGCGATCAGCGAAGCTTTTGGCAACCTGCAAAATGAAGCTGAACGAGAAAAACGCTGGTTTAACACCAAATGGGCCAGACAAGAAAAAGAACTAAGAAAAGTCTTGGATCACACTCACGGCATGTACGGCGACCTCCAGGGCATGGTGGGCAAAGCTCTGCCAGACATGAAATCTCTTGAACTAAAAGATGGCCTGAAAGAATAATGGCTTTGACTGAATCGGCTTTTCCTGTTATAATGTTTCTTGTCTCAGCTAATTTTGAAAGCAGTAAAAACTGCTTAATTTAAAAGTAAGAGTTTTGAATAGACAGGATAAAGATAAAAAACTTCTTTAATTTTCGTATCTAATACCCCCTACTCATAGCCAAGTTTTTTTTAAGCGGTTTTTGTTGCCTTTATTAAATGAACATAAAGAACATCGCCATTATTGCTCATGTTGATCACGGCAAAACCACCTTGGTTGACAGTTTGCTGCGCCAATCGAAAACAAAACTCAACAAAGAGACAGCAACCATCGACTGCATAATGGACAGTAACGAACTGGAACGAGAACGAGGAATTACTATTTTCTCCAAAAATGCTTCAGTTGTTTGGCAAAACACCAAAATAAACATCATCGATACCCCGGGACACGCTGATTTTTCTGGCGAAGTCGAACGAGTTTTAAAACTGGCTGACGGCTCACTCCTTTTGGTTGACGCCCAAGAAGGACCAATGCCTCAAACTCGCTTCGTTTTAAAAAAAGCCCTGGAATTAAACCACAAAATTATTGTCGTCATTAATAAAATTGATAAGCCTAATGCCAATATTGCCGAAGCTTTGAATAAAACTTTTGATCTTTTTATTGACCTAGGAGCCGATGAAGATACGGCCGATTTCCCGATTGTTTATGCTTCATCAAAATTAGGTAAAGCTGGCTTAGAACCTGATCTAGGACAAATGGAAAACATTCAACCACTGTTTGAAGAAACGATCAAACGAATTCCCTCACCTCAAGGCGACCCAACTCAACCACTGCAAATGATGATCACCTCAATCAGTTGGGACAATTTTAAAGGTCGAGTCGCCAGAGGCCGAGTCGTAAATGGACAAATCAAAACCGGCCAAGAAGTAGTCTTAATTAATCGAAAAGGAGAAAAGAGCAAACATAAGCTGACTTCATTAATGGTCTTTGAAGGCCTAGAGACAAAAGAAATGGAACAGGCCAAAGCCGGAGAGATAGTCGCCATTGCCGGTATTCCACAAATAACAATTGGTGAAACTGTGACTGATCCAGATCAACCGTTAGCTTTACCATTGTTAAAGATAGAAGAACCAACGGTTAGAATGACTTTGGGGGTTAACTCTTCTCCCTTTGCCGGAAAAGAAGGCCAATACACTACTTCTCGACAAATTGGTGAAAGAATAATCAAAGAACTGGAAAATGATGTTGCTCTTAAAATAGCGAATAGTGAAAATGGCGGCTGGGTTGTTTCCGGTCGAGGTGAACTTCACTTGGCAATTTTGATCGAACGTTTAAGGCGTGAAGGCTACGAATTCCAAGTTTCCCAACCGCAAGTAATTGTTAAGAAAAAAAATGGCCAAACCTTGATTCCTTACGAGGAAGTTTTTATTGAAGTCCCTCACGAATATCAAGGAGCGGTTATTCAAAAATTGAATAGCCGGCAAGGTGAGTTGAAAGAAATCAAAACCAATCGAGATAATATTACCCATTTAGAATTTATCCTGCCAACAGAAAGTTTGTTTGGTTATAGAAGCGAGTTTTTAACCGACACCCACGGCAGTGGAATAATCAACACTAATTTTTACCAATATCTGCCAGCCAAGGGCGAAATAAAAAAGAAAGACCGCGGTTCACTAGTTGCCAGCCAAAACGGTGAAACTAGACTTTACGGGCTGACTCATGTTCAAGATAGAGGCGAGTTGTTTGTCGATCCGGGAATCAAAGTTTATCAAGGACAAGTAGTCGGCCAAAATTCACGCAGTGACGATATTTGGGTCAATGTTTGCAAAGAAAAACAGCTTTCCAATATGCGCTCTAAGGGCGAAGGAACTTCCGTCCACTTTAACACTCCGAAAATAATGGAACTGGAAGATGCTCTTAGTTACATTGATGATTCGGAACTGGTTGAAGTTACTCCAAAATCAATCAGAATCAGAAAAATAATTCTCAACCAAACGGAAGGGAAAAGAAAACAATAGTGTATAATCAGAACATATGAATAAGGCCGTAATTATTGGACTTGGAGGGCTCGCCTTATTCGTCGCCCTAGGAATTGGGGCCGCTTTTTATTTAATCATCCAAAACAATAAAGAGACCGCGCCAGTAATCCCATCGCCTTCTCCGATAGTCACCCCCACTTCCATTCCCACTTCTCCAGTTACTCCAATCCCAACAATTCAATCACAACCAACTGAGGCAGAAGAAATAACCAATGTTTCCAACGGCTGGCTTACCTACAAAAACGAAACATATGGTTTTGAGATATCTTACCCGGAAACCTATCAAGCCCTGGATGACGAGAAAAATCTTTATGGCTGGCCGAAAGCGATCGTGTTGATATATGGTGGTGGACAATCTCATGATTTGCCCATAGAGATCTGGGGCACGGTTGCAGAATATGAGAACAAATATAACAATCAAATGGGTGACTTAACAATTAAAAAAGTTGGCAGTAAATACATTACCTTATTAAACACAAACCACAAAGAAGAAGTCGATCAAATAATCGCCACCTTCAAAACCACAGATTGAAGAGCCGGAGGACAGAACAATAGTGTATAATCAGAACATATGAATAAGGCCGTAATTATTGGACTTGGAGGGCTCGCTTTAGTCGTCGTTGCTGGAGTGATCATTTTTGCCAAACCCTTTCAGTCCTCCTCTCAACCCCAAGGACAGATTTCGACCGAAACCTCATCTCAAGGCAAAAAGGATTCTGATGTTGGTAGCATCAAAGGAACAATAAAAGATCTGTTTGCTCGCAACATCCCCATGGAGTGTACTTTTACTCAAGCCAATGAGGAAATGAAGACAATCGGAACAGTCTATCTTTCTGGAGGAAAAATACGAAGCAATTTCCAAACAATTCAAGACAACGAACAGTCGATTGATGGTTTCATGATCCAAGACGGAGAATACATTTACACTTGGACATCAGAACAATCAAGGGGTATGAAAATAAAACTTGAAGATCAAAGAGATCTCGTCGAGGAAAATGCTGAAAACTTGGAAAGTGAACCAAAATCACTCGATTTTGAAGAACAGGATATTGATTATACCTGTAAGCCGTGGTTGCCAGATAATTCCTTTTTCACTCCTCCCAGCGATATCGAATTTACCAATCTAAATCAACAAATCGAACAAATCGAAAAAACAACTGAAGAAATGGGAGAAATCTCTTGTGACGTTTGCGATCAACTACCCGCCGGAGAAACACAAGACCAGTGCCGACAAAGTCTAGGTTGCGAGTAATTCTACTTATTAACAAAAATTAAACGTTAGGGTGTTCTGGATAGTCTTGTGGTTTCTCGCCTTCTCTTAATCGTTCCTGATCGGCTTCAGACCAAGCTTCTTGGGGCACCTCACCTATTTTTAAAAGGTCTAAAATTGTTCCTACCACCGGTAAGCGAGAACAGCCTATTTTCTGTTCTTCATCGCTTCCATCATGCTCAGGCAAAATTAGCCTACCACTTTCTACCATCTTATCTATTGCATCCACCGCTTCCTGCGCATTCTCGTAACCAGCCATAGCCAAAAGAGAGAGTTCTTCTAGAGCTCTCCAGGCTTCAGCACCGGTAGTTTTCACCTCTCTTGCAAGAGCTCCAACAATCTCAACTCCCGATTGTCCGATAGAATCTCTTTCAGTCATATCTGCCCTACATTATAGCAAAAAGGCCCAAACTAACAAGAAAACTCCCGCTAGCTAAATTAAAACTAGGGGAGTCTTCTTTAGAGAAAAGCGTTACTGGTCGATATTTTTAATGCCAGTAGCCGCCGGCCTTCTCGCCAAAACCATCTTTCTTGCCTAACCCATGACCAAACATGAGAGATAAATCAATCCCCTCACTTTCAGCCCAAACCTGCATCTCTTCTCGATGCTGTTCCATTTGTTCTCGTTTTTCTTCAAGAGTTAAGCCTTGCCAGTTTTGACTTTCCTGCCTCATTGCCTCTTTCTTGGCTAAAATAGCCTGTTTTTGCTCTTCGGTCAATTGACCCTCTTCCACCAATTCACTCAATCTTTCTCCAAAATGAGCCTGCATTCGACTTCGTTTTTCTTCTCGTGCCTCAGCAAAGACTTCTTCAACATCTTCACCATCTAGGTTAAATTTTTCAATTAACCTTTGGATAATGGGCGGATAATCAGCGCCATTATCTTCTGCCTTTGCTTGATTGACAGTAAAAAATCCAGCGGCAATTAAAGCCGAAAGAGTTAAAATTGTCAGTGTTGTTTTTTTCATTGTTTCCAACAAGCTTGACTTGTTTTCACCTCCTTTCTTTTCGCAAAAATCTATTAACTGTTTGAATAATAAACCAAAAACCTGAGAAAAAGCTTAAGAAGGAAGGGTAATTCTAAAAATAGTCCCCTTTTTCGACCCACTCTCAACCTCAATCTTGCCTCGATGAAGTTCAACGATTTGTTTTGCCAGAGAAAGACCCAAGCCAAAACCTCCCTCTTTAGTCCTCGTCCGAGAAGTATCGGTTCGATAAAAACGTCTAAAAATATGGGGCAATTCTCGCTTGGCGATCCCAATCCCAGAATCTTTAATCTCCAGACAAACTTTATCCTTCTTGGTCGTTAAAGTTATTTTTACTTCACTCTTTTTAGAACTATATTTAATCGCATTGTCCAAAAAAACAGCGATCATTTCTTTCAGTTTCTGTTTATCAGCGAAAACAAGAGCTTTTTTAGTTTTTACTTTTAATCGAACTTGCCTTTTCCCTGCTAGAGGTTTGAATTTAACCGCCAATTCTTTAATCAATTTACCCAAATCAAGCTCCTCTTTTTCCAGTCGTTTTTCCTGGTTCTTGGCCAATTTCAAAAGCCAGCGACTTAATTCTTCTAACTCTTTAACCTCTTCCAGAGAACTCTTGATGGTTGATCTGGCTTCTTTCAAGGAAAGTTTTTTATCTCTCAAATTAACTTCTAATAATGTTCTTAACGCTGTCAAGGGTGTTCTTAGTTCGTGAGAAGCATCGGCAATGAATCGTTTTTGACCTTCCATCGCGTACTCAATCGGAGCCAAAGTTTTACCGGCCAAAAAATAGCCAGAAAGAGCCGAAACAAAAAGAATCACCCCATTGGCCATCAATAAACCAAAGGCAACTTTTTGTTTAGCAGCCTTCAAATCTCCCGGAGAAAACAGAAGATCAACCTCAGTCTCTTCCGAACGTAAAGGTAAGTTTTCCCATTTCTTTCCCGGACCTCGGAGTAAATTCGGATCCAACTGTCTCGCTCGATACCTCATCTCCGCCTGATAAAAATTTCTCTCCAATTGAAAAGAGACAACAAAAAAAATACCCACACTAAAAGAGGTACTTATTAAAATAATAATTAACAAATACCACGCAGTTAATTTTAATCTTGCTTGTTGAAACATTATTTCTATTTTATTCGATAACCAAAGCCCCGAACAGTTTGAATTAACTTAGGTAATCGAGGAAATGGCTTCTCCAATTTTTTTCTTAAATAACCGATAAAGACTTCAACCGTATTGGGTAAAATGTCGGCCTCATAATTCCAAACGTGGGCAATTAACTGATCTTTACTGGCTGTTTTTCCTTGATAGCGAAGCAAGTATTCCAAAAGAGCAAATTCTTTTTTAGACAACATTATTTCTTTACCTTTTCTTGTCACTTGATAGCCATTAGTGTCTAGTTTCAAGCCATTGTATTCCAAGACTCGAGACAATCTGTGTTTTGGCCGTTGAGAAAGAGCCTTGATTCGAACCAAAAGTTCACTAAAAGCGAAAGGCTTAGCCAAATAATCATCCGCTCCAGCGTTAAAACCGTTAACCTTATCCTCCAATTCACCCTTGGCGGTTAACATTAAAATTGGCGTATGAATTTTTTCTTCTTCTCTCAAGCTCCGGCAAACTTGAATTCCATCCATTTTAGGTAACATCAAATCTAAAACAATGACATCATATTCTTCTCCTATTGCCAGATCAAACCCGGCTTCACCATCAAAAGCCAAATCAACCACAAAAGAATCTTGCTCCAATCCTTTTTTGATAGAAGCGGCAATCCGATGATTGTCTTCAACCACTAAAACTCGCATTTCTCCTTATTCGTAACCACGCTCATATTATACTTGAATCCTGAAAAAAAGCTGAAAAAGTTACTTATTCAAATAGAACTTTCTTTGTTTCTCGGGCAATTTCTCAATTGAATAGCGAAGCATTGTCCGGGGCATTTCTAAAACATGCCGATCTAAAAATTTCTTTAGAACAGACAAGTCTTTCTTGCCCGCTTCCCGCAACATCCAACCAACCGCCTTGTGAATCAAATCATGATCATCATTAAGAAGAATCTCCGCAATTTTTAAAGTATCATCAAATTGTTCTTCTCGAATAAAGGCAAAAGTCGAAAGAATGGCAATCCGTCTTTCCCACAAATCTTCAGACCGGGCTAACTTGTAAAGCACTTCCCTGTTTTTATCAAGCAAATAATCACCTAAAATTTTCGGCGCCGAGATATCAACTAAATCCCAATTATTGATTCCTTTTGTATTTCGTAAATAAAAAGTGGCTATTTCCCCTCTGCGAGTTTCTTCTTTTTCTCTGCTGAACTGATCAATCAAAATATACAAAGCCGCTTGACGATATTGATGAATCTTACTATCAAGCAACTTTTGCAAATCATCTAAGGAAAGAGTTTTATATTTTTTAGCTACCGCTCGAAGCTTCGGAACGGGAATACCTAAAAATATATCACCTTCGCCATACTCTCCTTTGCCGGTTTTAAAAAAACGGTTGTGAATTCTGGCCTTCTTCGAATCAGCTAAACTTTGCAAATCTTTTTTTAATTTTCTAATCATAATCTTGCCAGCTCCTATTTAAAGTTTATAATATCTTAAAGTGAAGACTTTTTTAACGTTAAGTATTACCGGAGTTTTGGTTGCTTTGATCGGTTGGGCAATTTTTCAAAACAATCAAAATCAATCCGATAATCTCAACCAAAAAGATGATAAACTTAATTCGTTCGAGCAACAACAAGTAAAACCAAGTCAAGCTCAATCAACAATCACCATGAATCAAGAAAGCCAAAATCTCAATTTACCTCCAATGCAGATTGATCCCAACAAAAAATATCAAGCCATCTTAGCCACCGATTTGGGAGAGATTACAATTGATCTTTTCGCCGACAAAACTCCAATTACGGTTAACAACTTTGTCTACTTAACTAAAAAAGGTTTTTATGATGGAACCATTTTTCACCGAGTAATTGAAGATTTCATGATTCAAGGCGGAGATCCTAAAGGAAATGGAACGGGCGGACCGGGTTACAAATTTGACGATGAACCTTTTAAAGGAAAATACGAACGAGGAGTTGTCGCCATGGCCAATTCCGGACCAAATACCAACGGCTCTCAGTTTTTCATCCTCCACCAAGATTACGCCCTACCTCCTAGTTATGTCATCTTCGGTGAAGTCAGCCAAGGGATAGAAGTGGTCGACCAGATTGCCACCGCTCCAACTGCTGCCAGCTCTACAGGAGAACCATCCAAACCCGTCGCTCCAGTCAATGTCGTCAAAGCAAAGATTATTGAGCCTCAAGCCGACCAACAATAATCAAAGCGTCCAATCCCTCGACCTCGTCTTCTTCTAAAGCCAAAACTTCGTCTTTCACTTGGTATTGAACTGATAAATCGGTTGATAAAAATTCAAACAGATCTTCGTCCCCATCTTTGACAAAAATCTCTGTTTCCTGATAATTAAAATTGTCGGCATTACCCACTTCAATTTGGTCATAACCCAAACTAACCAAAAATTCTTTTGCTCGAGAAGCCGTTCTTGCCACCCCGGCACCATTCAAAACCTCAATCCTTAATTCTTCTCTGACTAATTGATTGGTATCGGGAACTACCATCTCTTCATCCTCTTCCAAATCTTCCTCAACAATCGAGGTCTTTTCTTCAGCTAAGGAAATTGTTTTCTGTTCTTCCATTTTTCCCAAAGCACCCTGATAAACCATCACTCCTCCACCAATTAAGGCTACCACTGCCGCGCTTGCTAAGCCGAGACCAATTAAAAATAGGAGAGAGGTCTTCTTTTCATCGGGCTCCAGTGACTCGGAAACCGGCTCAGTTTTTCGAGATGTCTTCAGGTTCAAAAAATCCAAGAAATTACCTTTTTCTTTAGGAGCAAGTGTCGTTTCAACTTGAAGAGGTTCTTTTTTCAATTTTTTAAGCCTTTTTCCTTAACTCCGTCAACTGCTTCCGAATCTCTTTTTGATTCTCCACAATTTGAGCCAGAGCAATACTCGCTTTTTCGTCCAATTTGATATCAGTTAACATAAACTGTCGATCACGTTCCCGTAAAATCTTATCCTGAGATTTCTTCTTTCGCTCTTCTTCGTTGGCAGCCATCAGCAAAAAGATACCAATATAAATTGCCTCCAAAGAAACAGCTACTAAAAGGATCTCTAAGTCCAGACCAAGAATAAGCCAGAAACAAAAAATAATTGTGTGTAAAACAACCCCCAACCAACTCCCCAAAAACCAAGCCACCAGATCAATAATCTTTTCAAAAATCATCCCTTGTTTTAAATCGTCCGGTTGTTCCATCTTTGTTATTTATTTCCCTTTAAACATTTTAAGAGTCTGAGATAGTCTTTGGCAAGTTTTCTTTTTTCCCAACAAGCCCAAACTCTCAAATAGAGGTGGAGTAATCAGCTTGCCGGTAACCGCAATCCGGATCATCATAAAGAACTTACCAATCGGCCAATCATTGCTTTCAGCTAATTGACGAAAGGTCTTCTCTAGAACCGGAGAGGACCACTGGTCAAGCTTCTCCAGTTTTTCTAAAACCTTAGTCAACTGAAGTTCGATCAGCTTTTCATTTTTCCCGCCCTTCTGAAGCAATAACTTTTCATCCGGCTTAACCTCCTCGGCCAAAAAGTCAACCAAGGCCGAATAATCAGACAGCTTACTAATTCTTTCTTTGATTAAGGGAACCGTTTCTAAAATTAAGCTCTTACTCATTCCTTTCGGAGCGAATTCAATTAGTCTGTTAGCCAAATCCTTATCCGCCAATTGACGAAGATAAACTCCATTAAGCCAATCAAGCTTCTTTAAATCAAAAATTGGGCCAACTGGAGAAACGTCTTTCAGGTCAAGAACCTTAATAAACTCCGTAAAGTCAAAAATCTCTTTCTCTTCAGGATGAGACCAGCCCAACAGACAAAGGAAATTAAGTAAAGCCTCAGGTAAATAGCCTTCGGTTTTAAAAAACTCGAGCGAAGCACTTCCTTCTCTCTTGCTTAATTTCCTCTTTTTCTCATCCCTGATTGTTGGAGTATGCAAAAATAAAGGCGGTTTCCAGTTTAAATATTGGTAGAGCAAAACATGTTTGGGAGCCGAGGAAAGCCATTCTTCTCCTCGAATGACATGACTAATTTCCATCAAGTGATCATCAACCACTGCCGCTAAATGATAAGTGGGAAAGCCATCTGATTTTAATAAAACCTGATCATCGATCCCACGACTGTCAAAATTAATCACTCCACGGATTAAATCTTCAACTTCAATCGTTTTCCCCTCGGGAACCTTCAAGCGAAGAACAAAAGACTCTCCTTTTTCCAATCGGCTCTTAATTTCTTTTTTTTCAAGACCGAGACAATGCCGATCATACATTGGCGACTTACCTTCTTTCTGCTTCTGTTTCCTGTTTTCTTCCAGTCTTTCAGCTGAACAAAAACAATAATAAGCTTTGCCTTCATCAACTAATTTTTGAGCATACTTTTGATAAAGAGGAAGTCTTTCTGATTGTCGATAAGGACTGAAGGGGCCACCAACTTGAGGACTTTCATCTGCCTTAAAACCAAACCAATTTAAACCGGTATAAATTTTTTCTTCCGCTCCTTTAACAAATCTTTTCTGATCCGTATCTTCTATTCGAATAATAAACTTACCTTGATGTTTTTTAGCAAAAGCATAATCAAGCATGGCCGAATAAACACCCCCGATGTGAATTGACCCTGTTGGACTGGGAGAAAAACGAGTTCTTACTTTCATTAGCCTTGATTTTACCACGAAGCTAAAGTTATACTCAATCTAAATCTAGATTTAATGGCCAATTTAACCCAAACTGCTTACTATACTCGGAGAGGTCTTCTGTTTGGCGGAATCGCTTTCATCGGAATTCTTGTTTTAAGAGCTTCAATTACTTTAGGCGTAGCAATATATAAACAACTCAATCCAGCCCCGCCACCGCCACCAACAGTCGCTTTCGGCAAATTACCTCCATTGAGTTTTCCAGAATCGGATTTTGAAAACGAAAACTTGAATTTCCGACTAGAAACAATTGAAGACGATTTGCCTCAGCTAGATGACGTCGGCAAGGTTTATTTCATGCCCAAAAAGGAACCAAGCTTAACCGCTTTAGACGAGGCCCGAAAAAAAGCAGATGGTTTGGACTTTGACAGCTCTCCAGAAGCAGTTGATAAATTTACTTATCGTTGGATCAAGCAATCTCCTCTCCCCAAGGTTTTGACCATGAATATCAACAACGGTAATTTTATTGTTAGCTACCCATACACCAACGATCAAGAAATTTTGAACGCTAAATATTTGCCTTCAACACAGCAAGCCGCTCAAGAAACCAAAAGTTTTCTTTCTCAAAAAGGTTTTTTGCCTAATGATCTCGCCGATGGTAGTGCTGAGTTCGTGTATCTCCGTTTCGATCCTCCTAATTTAGTCGAAGTCAATTCTCTTTCCGAGGCCGATTTCTTAAGAGTCAATCTTTTCCGAAGCGATTTAGATGAATTGAGAATCATGCCTCCCAATCCAAAGAAATCCCTGGTCTCGCTCCTTTTTTCCGGAGCCCGTAGCACTGATAAAAGAATTGTCGGCGTTGATTATTTTTATTTTCCTACCGATAAAGAGACTTTTGCCACTTACCCTCTCAAGCCAATCGCTGCTGCTTGGGAAGAACTCAAAAACGGTCAGGGTTATTTGGCTCACGTCAGCAGAAACACCGCCAACCAAGCAACAATTCGACGAGTCGGTTTAGGTTATTTTGATTCCAAATTACCCCAAAACTTCCTTCAACCAATTTATATCTTTCAGGGGGACGATAATTTTTTTGCCTACGTTAGTGCCCTGGCCCCAGAGTGGGTTCAATAACCAATTGCCAAGAAAAATTAGCATAGGCCCAATCAATTAACTTTTCAGTTTCTCCAAACCGATCCTGACTACCCAAAACGACAGTAACAAGAGAGCCTTCTTCTTTTTGAGCCAAAGCAACCAAGCATTCTCCCGCCTCTTCAGTCCAGCCAGTTTTAATTCCTTTTATCTCCGGTCGTTTGTTCAACAGAATATTAATATTGTAAAGAGGATATTCTTGGCCGGTAGTTAAATCGGTCACCACCACGAAAGTTTTATCAACAGTTTGGGTAATAAATTTATCTCTTAAAGCCACTCGGGCCAATCGACTTAAATCAAGAGCGGTAGTTAAACTAAAATCCTTTAGTTTATGCTCGTTGACATCAGAGTCAAGCCCAGTAGGATTGGCAAAATGGGTTCTGCTCATGCTCAAACTCTCAGCTTTTTCATTCATTGCTCGAACAAAAGCTTCTTTCCCGCCTGGATAATTTTGAGCCAGCACTTCAGCGGCATCATTGGCCGAAGCCACCAAAAGAGCTAATAACAAATCTCTAACATAAAACTTTTGCCCCACCTTAAAGTCAATTGTCTGTCCAAAAGATTCAATCTTCCCAATTTCAATGATTTGGTCCAATGAATAATGATCCAGAGCCACCAGAGCAGTCATGATTTTAACCGTTGACGCTGGAAGAAGAGGAAAATCCTCATTAAAACGATAGAGAACCGTTCCAGAACCAACGTCCAAAACCATGGCAGCCTGAACAGTCAAATCAGGCAAAGGAACCTTGGCCAAATTAACTGGATAACGAGAAGATTGAGGCAAGTAAGTTAAAACTTCTTGATTCTTTTCTTTCGCTTCCAAAGGCAAAGAGAAATACCAATTTTGTCCGGGAAGAAAAATAAAAAAAAGGGCAAAAGAAAAGAGCAACCATTTCTTAAGCTTCAAGGGCCAATCTTTAAGCAAAACTTTTTTCGACATAAAATCAAAATAGAGGTTATTTTTTCTTCTTGATATCAAGCTTAATTCCCAGCTCCTCAAGCTGGGCTTTTTCAACTTTTGTAGGGGCAACCATCACTGACGTTTGGCCGGAAGCAGTCATCGGAAAAGCAATTACTTCTCGCAAAGAAGGCTCATTTAAAGCCGCCATTAAAAATCGGTCAATTCCTGGAGCAATCCCTCCATGGGGTGGAACACCATATTCAAATGCTTGTAGCAAATGGCCAAATTTCTGCTTGATGGCCGACTTGCTATGGCCCAAAATTTCAAAAATCTTTTCTTGAACCAAAGGATCAGTAATTCTAATACTACCTCCGCCAACTTCAAAGCCATTCATCACCAAGTCGTGCTGATAAGAATGAATCTTACCCGGATCTTTATCTAACAAAGCAACTTCTCCCTCTTTTGGCGCCGTAAAAGGATGATGCATCGAGTGCCAACGCTTTTCTTGGCTTTTCCACTCAAACAAAGGAAAATCAACCACAAAGCAAAAAGCCAAAACATCCATGTCTTTTTTATTGGGACGCAAATCAGGCTTGTCTGTCTTATATTTTTTCATCACTTCTTGGTAAGACAATCGAGGAAAAGGAAACTGCCAGATTTTTTTATGCAAAATTTTTTCGGTGATTTCTTTAAATAAATGCTCCGTTAGGGAAAAAATTTCCTCTTGACTGACAAAAGACATCTCTAAATCCAATTGGGTAAACTCTCCATAAGCCCGATCCGCCCGCGGATCCTCATCGCGAAAACAACGCGCCAGTTGAAAATATTTATCAACACCGGCAACCATTAGTAGTTGTTTATACTGCTGAGGTGATTGAGGCAGGGCATAAAAACTCCCTGGTTTAAGACGAGAAGGAACCAGAAAATCTCTAGCTCCCTCGGGAGTGGCTTTAGTCAAAATAGGCGTTTCTACTTCCAAAAAACCACGCTCAGTTAGAAAGTGGCGAATAAATTGACTAACCCGATGGCGCAATTTTAGATTTTCAAGCAACCGCGGCCGCCTTAAATCTAAATAGCGGAACTTCAACCTAATTTCCTCATTGATCTGACGCCCGTCATCCCTGACGGGAAATGGCAATTCCTTCGCCTGTGCCAAAACCTTAACTTTCTTGGCCTCAATCTCTATTCGGCCGGTTTCCAGTTTAGGATTAAAATAATCTTTACCCCTTTCCTTCACCAATCCCTCCACTTCAATCACCCATTCGGCCCGTAAATCTCGAGCAATTTTATCATCGTAGAAAACAACTTGAATTAGCCCACTTCGATCACGCAGGTCAACAAAAACCAGCTTGCCGTGATTTCGATAGGAGTCGACCCAACCAGAAACGGTTATTTTTTGACCAATTTTTTTGACTGCTTGTGTAGCTAAGGTTCTTTCCATAAGCCTATTTTAATTCAAGAGGTGATTTTTTTCAATTTATCTCGGGCTCTTTTAGTAACGACAAAGTCCAACCAGTCTCGAGAAGGTTTCCTTTTCTTGGCTTTAATGATCTCAACCGCTTGACCACTTTTGAGCTGATAGTCCAATGATACCCACTGGCCATCGACTCTCGCTCCTTGACAGTTGTTGCCTAAATCTGAGTGGACGGCATAAGCAAAATCAACCGGCGTCGCTCCTAACGGTAAATCATAAACATCACCTTGAGGAGAAAAGATAAAAATTCTTTTTCTTAACGCATCCAGTTTCAAAGAACTAAGAAATTCCTTAGAATCGACCACCTCTTTTTGCCAGGCCACCAATTCTCTGACCCAATTGATTTTCTCATCGGGAACAGAAAATCCTCTCTCAATTTTCTCATCGGAAATCTCCTTCCCCTTTTTCTGAACATAATGCCAATGAGCAGCAATGCCCCATTCAGCTTCTTGATGCATTTCTTCAGTTCTGATTTGAACCTCTATCACTCTTTTTAAGGCAAAGACCTTGGCATGAATCGATTGGTAACCATTAGGTTTAGGTTGAGCCACAAAATCACTCACTCCCAACGAAGGCACAGGTTTAAAAAGCTGATGGACAATTCCCAAGGTGGCATAGCAATCTTCAATGTTTTCAACAATCACTCTCAAGGCCACTAAATCATGAACTTTTTCCAAATCCCAATTTACTTCTTCCCGAGAAAGTTTGTTAAAAAGCGAATAAACCCCTTTGGTTCGAGCGCTGATTTGAGCCGAAACAGACTTCTTTGCCAAAGCAGAGAGAAGTTGTCTTTTGGTTTGTTTTAAATCAACTTCCGCCTTCTTTAAAAACTTAATCGCCAAATCAACCGTCTTCTGATACTCTTCCGGTTGCAAATAAATAAAACTCAAATCCTCCAAGAAACTCTTGATTTCTGTCATTCCCAAACGATCGGCCAAGGGAGCATAAACCTCTAAGGTTTCCTTTGCCTTTCTAGCCTGTTTCTCTGGCGAATGAACGTAGAGCGTTTGCAAGTTGTCCCAACGGTCGGCCAGTCTAACCAAAACCACTCTTAAATCTTTGGCCATTGTGATAATCAATTTTCTCAAATTTTCCACAAAAACTTCTTGATTACTCCCTCGAAATTTCAGACCTCTCACCTTGGTCACCCCCATAACCAACCGAGTTACTGTTTTGCCAAACTTTTTTTCCAATTGTTGACTGGTTACTTGACCATCTTCAACCGCATCATGGAGAAGGCCGGCAATCAACAAATCCTCATCAATTAGCCAATCACTTAAAATTAAAGCCGTGTTCAAACCGTGGTCGATAAAATCAGCTCCGGAGAGTCTCTTTTGACCCAAGTGGGCCTTTTGGGCAAACAAAAAAGCTTCCTTAAGTTTCGCTAAATCAACTTGATTATCGATTCGTTTTACTTTTAAAACTAATTGATTAAACTTCGCTTCGCTCATTTGTTTTTCTCCTCACTTAATCTCAAATCTTTCACTTTCAATTGCAACGATTCTCTTCCTTGATAAGAATTGAGCAGAATCCCAAAAGCCAAATCAATCTTTACTCCCGGTGCCAATTGGGGATAGAAGGAACCGCAGTTAAAACCAATCGCTTTAACTGGTTCGCCATCTTCTTGGCTGACTGTTAATTGGAGGTGTTTTTTATTTTTGCCAACCAAATTCGCTCCAACAACACTCAGGCCAAAACTGGCAAAAACCGGTTCCGGGTTCCCTTCACCAAAAGGGGATAACTTCACCAACCCACGATAAAAATAAAAATTAACATCTTTCAAAAAAAGCGAGAAATCAATTTTTAAAACCGGTTTTAATTTTTTTCCTTCAAGTCTCTGTCGAGCCAGCTCAACAATTTTCTTTTTAAAAAGATCTATTTTTGCTGTTTCAATCGAAAATCCAGCCGCTTTTGGATGTCCACCGTAACCCTCCAACAGAGAAGCATGTTTCCTGATCGCCTCAACAATATTAAAACCTTCAACCGAACGAGCTGAAGCCTTAGAAATAGACTCGCCTTTAGAAATTACAATCGCTGGACGCGAAAACTCTTCCATTAATTTACCGGCCGTCAAGCCAATTATGCCTTCATGAAATTCTTCGCTGGCAATAAAAATAAGCTCGTCTGTTCCTCCACTGGCCAACCAAAGACTGCGAGCTTTCAATGTCATTTGTCCCAAAATCTTTTGTCTTTCTTGATTCATGGTGTTAATTTGAAAAGCTAATCTAGCTGCTCTTGCTTGATCTCGAGTGCAAAGTAATCTCAACGAATCCATTGGATCTTCCAAACGACCACTCGCATTAAGTCGAGGAGCAACAATAAAAGCAATTTGCCAAGTGGCGAGATTGTCCAACGAAAGACCACTGAGAGAAAAAAGTTCTTTAATTCCCAGTCGGGAAGTCTTCGAAAAAGTTTCCAAGCCCGCTTTTACTAAAGCCCGATTGGCTCCCAACAAAGGAACGACATCAGCAATCGAACCAATGGTAACTAAGTCTAAATCTTTTTTAAAATTGGTTTTACCGGCGATAGTCTTTTCTAAATGACGAGCCAGAAACCAAGCCACGCCACAACCGGCGAGCTTGGTGGTATGAATAATGCTTAAAGCTTTCGGCTTTTTTTTACCCAAAAGGTGATGATCAGTAATGATTAAGTCCAATCCTAATTCTCGGGCTTTTTTGGCCTGAGAATAATGAACAATGCCGTTATCAACAGTAATCACCAAGGCAACTCCTTCTTTTTTCAAGATCTTAAGTCGGTCTATCTTTAAACCATAACCTTCTTTCCTTTCCGGAATAAAAGGCATTACTTGAACTCCAAGACCATTTAAAGCTTCCCACAAAATGGCGGTAGCACAAATCCCATCGGCATCGTAATCTCCGTAGATAACAACTTTTTCTTTCTTTTTAATGGCTTTCTTTACCCTCGAAACGGCTTTTTTTAATTCTTCCTTCTTCAAGCCCAAATCTCGCTCACTAAATTTACTCAAATCTTTGACGTCCAGAAACTCTTCTCTGGCTTTTTGAGTCTTCAATCCTCGATTGGATAACAAAAGCACCAAAGCTTTTTCTAAGCTAAACTGACCTTTAACTTTATTTAGAATTCTCCATTTTTTCATTTTTTCAAAAGCTTTATCCAAAAACTTGTAGTATAATCATTTCCAAGAATGTTTAT
>Ga0075122_10001067_pt1 | contig 20278 bp, 14 predicted proteins | sample AntAceMetag02UKB_FD_69790 | JGI IMG/M metagenome (GOLD analysis project Ga0075122, IMG submission 69790) | Saline lake microbial communities from Ace Lake, Antarctica - Antarctic Ace Lake Metagenome 02UKB | ecosystem: Environmental > Aquatic > Non-marine Saline and Alkaline > Saline | place...
CAGTAGGTATGATTCCCACAGATTTAAACCATGTGGAAATCGTAAAGTCATCTACACCAAAATTAAAATCAGAAGTGCTCGGTGGGGATATGGTGTCTCCAGCTCCATCAAATACTCCAACATTACCAAACATTTCAGAATCCGAAGTCGTATTTGCATTACCAGCAGATGTCCCATTATTAAGTCCCATTGCATCAATAACCTCATCGGCAGCCCCCGTCCACACATCCTCGTCAAAATGATAATAACTAACTAAACCATTAGACAAATCGGTTTCATTATAACCATCACCAGCAGTCCAGTATCCAACCCTCGCACTAAGATTAGAACCCATCTCATTCTGAAGACTCGCACTAATGTTATATTGATTATTACCAGCAACAACACTACGGAAATTCAAAGTCTGAGTTCCCGATGGCTTGAACCTAACCGATTGATTATTGTAAATATCAGAAATCTGAGTCGCGGTCAAAGAAGATTCAAATATCATAAACTCATCTAAAGAACCATTATACTCCTCCGTATTTGCATTTGCACCCGCCCCCAAAATTGTCAAAGGCGAACCAAAAATACCACTTCCAGTTACAACTGGAGTGGTGGAATTATATACTCCATTATAATAAAAATCGGTTCCAGTAGAATTTGTAACGGTAGCCACATAAACCCATTCATTTTGGGGTGGCGATATATCACTTAGCATAAATGAAGTACCATTAAAAATCGCTATCTTATTGGTGTCACCGTCTAAAGAAACCAATAAACCATCACCCATAACAATCGTCTCATTTAATCCTGTATAACCAAACTTCTTCATCCAGAATGAAGTGGTAATATTATCAGACGTTACCGAGAAGGTATTATAAAACAAATAATCATCATCACCATCAAACATAAATCCTCCGCCATAAGCCCCATCGGTCGTAAGTCCACTATCCTCATCGAAAGCATATGGGAAGACAGTTTGCTGTTTTTCTCTAGAATAATCAAAAACATCACCACTAGTGGAAGTATTCGTGTCAAACGGCAAATACAATATAAGAGAATCATAAGGCGCAACATCACTCATATTTAAATGAGTAAATTGAGTCTCTGCTACAACATCATCAAAATAGAAAACATCCTCATCTGAAACATCAGTCACAATAATCTGGTAAACCTGCACAGACAAGTGCGGAACAATCCACTCGATATAATCCGCAATTCCATCCTCATCAAAATCATAAGGAACATAGCCAACCTCAATCTTAATTCCAGCAGGCGCAACAGAAGCATTCAATGCCAAAACAACTTCTTCATCTAATGTCGAATTAACAATTTCGATAACTTCCTCAGTTTCTTCACTTAGAATTACATTGCCCGTCAAAAAGCCTGCACTAATTTCCGTTTCATTTTCTTCGACAACTTCCTCTTCAATTGGTTCTTCAGTTTCATTAGGAACTTCTTCAACTGTTTCGTTAATTTCAACGGTCGCATTCAATTCTTCCGTAACATTCTCCGCAACTGTTTCATTGGAAGTTTCTTCTACTGTTTCCTCTTCAATAACCTCCTTAATAACCTCTTCGACTTCCTCGATAGCATTAAGATAACCCAGAGCAATCGCATCCTCTTCAGAAGCATACCAGTATAACTTCAAACGAGAATCATTCATACTAATATTCAAATCATCAACCAAAGTGTAAGCCAATATTTCAGTATAATTCAATTCGTCAGGCGCATGAACAACAACTCTTTTACCATTCTCCAAAATCGTCTCGTTAGCCTGGGGTGCCTCGGTATAATATTCTACAGCAACCTCAGTCTCATTAGAAACAATATCACTAATCTCAACAAAAGTCGCATTCTCTGTCTCGGTAATTTCTTCCTCCAACTCATCCTCTAGTATAACATTACCCGTAACCGTAAAACTAGCCAACCAATTCCAAAGCCGGATTAATAAACCATCTCCCTCTCTTATATCTAAAGCAACATTTCCCGTAATTAAACCACCCTCCGACATATCCTCACGATCCGCTTCATTAACTACATCTTCGAATTCATCAATATCCCCAATAGCCTCAGAAACCTCTTGACCAGTCAAAACAGAAATGTTCTCTGCATCCTTTGGCAACTTAACGCTAACATTATCCCCAGAAACATTAACAGTTTTAATCCACTTAACCGGTCTATTAATCACTGCCTTATATTGTAAAGTCGAAACATCGGTCACATTTTCAATAATGGTTTCGTTTATGATTGTTTCGTTCAGAACAATGGTTTCGTTCACAAGAGTTTCATTCAAAACGGTTTCATTTACAACTGTCTCATTTACAATAGTTTCGTTAACTTCTTCCGTAACATTTTCAACAATGGTTTCATTAACAATAGTTTCATTAACAATAGTTTCGTTCAATATGGTTTCATTAGAAACGCCAGCTCCACCTCCAGCAGAAACGTCTTCTTCGGGGTCTTCATTTACAATAGTTTCGTTTTCTTCAACAATAGTTTCGTTTACATCCTCAACTGCTTCTTCATCAACTGTTTCTTCAACCGTAGTTTCATTCTCCGTTTCTTCTACAATCTCTTCTTCTATAATTTCTTCAACAACTTCTTCAGCTGTTTCCTCTACTACAATCTCTTCTTCAGATTTAACTTCAGCCTCAGGTTCGCTTGCCTCTTCTTCCGGCTCTGGGTCATCTGCTGGCTCAGAATCTGACGAACTTCCTGAGTCTTCACTAGAATCATCATCCACAACAAGACCCGTTATCCCGCTAACAACTCCTGAAGAAAATCCCTCAACAGAACCTACAATATTTTCAGAGACCCTACCCTCATTCAAAAAAAGATCTGTGGTATAACCGCCTCCGATAATTAAAACCAATGCCAAAAAACCAACAGTCAAAAACAAAGACAGTTGATTTTTCTTTTCTTCCAACTTTCCAAGATATCTTTTCTTAACCTTTCCGTTCTCATCCCGGTAACTCTCATAAATATACGGACCATAACTCTTTCCCTTTTTTTCAACTACTCTTTTGTAACTCATATTAATTAATAAGGAAGAACCTCGATTTCTCCTATAAAATATTGTGGTATAACTACTTTATAAACATTATTGGGCAGAAAAAATCGTTTGTTCCACAGGGCTACCACCCTCCACAAAACACAAAAATAAAAAATAATTCTATAATTTCAAGTTTTGATCAAATATATCAAAAAAATAATCAAATTTGCCAAGAAATTCTAGAGAAAAAGACCGACCACAACCTATTTAAACCAAAATTTTCTTTTCCCTTTATGAAAGCAGGAAGAAAAGCATCTGGTGCGAGATATAAGAAAACTAAGAAAAGAAAACTTACAGGTAGGCAAAGCCAAGCTAGAATTGTAAAGATCGGAGATCAAAAAACAAAACTACTTAGCGGCCGAGGTAAGACTTCAAAGCTAGTTTCTTTCTTGGGTAATATTGCAAATGTAATTGTAAAAGGAAAATCTAAGAAATCTGCAATCAAGAACGTACTAGAAACTCCAGCAAATGCTTTCCTTGCAAGACAGAACGTTCTAATTAAGGGCGCAATTATCGAAACAGAACTAGGAAAAGCAAAAATTACAAACAGACCTTCTCAAGAAGGAAATATCCAAGCAATTCTAGTCGAATAATTATTCTCGATAAAATTTACTACTTTAAAAAGCTACTAAAAGCGAAACCTTTTTAAAGGCAATCCATTTATAAGCTTTACTATGGCAGGAGCGAAAAAATGTCCAGAGTGTAGCAGTTCTAAACTAATATACGATGAAACCCGAGGAGAAGTGATTTGCGGTGCCTGTGGGCTACTTGTTGAAGAAAATATGGTCGATACTTCTCACGAACTAAGAGGATTTGATAAATCAGAAAAGAAATCTCGTGGAGGAGCGCCAATCTCTCTACAAAAATTCGACAAAGGATTAACTACTAACGTCGGTGAAATCTCAGACATTTACAAACTAGATTCTACACAACAGACTCGAAAATATCTAAGATTAAAGAAATGGCAAGAAAGAGTATCAACTTCTATCGAAAGAAACCTAAGACTAGCAATGTCTGAACTACGAAGGGTCGCTTCTTTCCTAGACCTACCGTCCGTTGTAAGAGACGAATCAGCAAGAATCTATAACTTTGTACTACAGAGAGGCCTTGTAAGAGGACGTTCCATGGAATCAGTTATCGCAGCTTGTATCTACGCAGCATGTCGTTCTTATAATATCCCGAGAACTCTTGACGAAATTTCAAACGCTTCAGAAGTTGAAAGAAAAGAGATCGGACGAACATACCGTTTCATTATCAGAAAAATTGGATTAAAAGTAACTCCATCATCTCCAAAGGATTACATCTCAAGATTCTCCTCAACATTACACTTATCTCCACAGACACAGAATGAAGCTCTTAAGATTTTAAAGAAAGCTGAAATCTCAGAACTTACATCCGGTAGAGGTCCAGCAGGAATCGCAGCAGCAGCACTTTACGTAGCAGCTCTAATCAACGACGAGAAAAAGACACAACGAGAAGTTGCAGACGTTGCAGGGATCACAGAAGTTACAATTCGAAACCGGTACAAAGAACTTTTAGAAAGATTAGACCTTGAAGATAAGATGAAAATCAAAGAGAACGAGAAAAAGAAAAAGAAGACTTCTGAATAATCACAAACCTTTAATACTCCCCGAATCATCAAATTATGAACCAAACAGGTCAGGTAGCGAAACTTATATAAAACATAATAACTTCAAATAAATATGAGATATCAAACCTCCGCAATTAATTCACAAAAAGATCTAAAAACAATAATTAAAACGAAAGATTATTTAATTACCAAAGCAAAATATGGCCCCTCAAAAGAAACAAAAATCCCATTAAAAATCTCAAAGGAATTATCATTCTTCGTAGCAACAATAATCGGAGACGGACACCTCAAAAAAAGCAAGAAGCAAATTTCAATAGAATTAACTGATTTCAAACTACTAGAACAAATACAAGAATATTGCATTCAAATATTCAAAAGAAAGTTCAATATTAATCTAGTAAAGCGGAGGGATGGAAGAAAACAATCGTGGCAAATACCAATGGATAGTAAAGCGATCTACGACCTCCTTAACAAAACATTTGAAATACAAATTGGCAAAAAAAGTCATATAGTAAAAGTCCCCGAATTTATAAAAAGGTCTAACGAGGGGGTAAAAAAATCTTTCCTTCAGGGAATCATGCTAACCGAAGGAGGAAGACGAAGAAGGGGGTATGGGCTGTCAACCGCAAGCAAAGAATTGCAAGAAGGATTGGTAGATTTATTCTCAGATATAAAAATACCAACAACAAAAGATAAATGGATCTACAAAAAGTATAAAAAGGAATATTATGGTCTAATATTTAAGAAAGAATATTATCCTTTTCTTATGAGGGAATGCCGGAGCGGTCAAACGGGCTACGTTTAGGACGTAGTAGCTTATGCTTACGGGGGTTCGAATCCTCCTTCCCTCATTTTCAAACAACCCGTAATACGGGGGTTTCACGATGAATATATGAATCGTGAATTTTGATTTTAAATCAAAATCCTTGTTGTGAGCAATATGCGAATAAATAATTTCGATTTCTAATCGAAATCGTGAATCCTCCTTTTAAAATAAACATTAAACTATATAGAATTATTACTCAACTTCCACTAAATTTACAACAGAATAAACTTTCTGCATCTCACTCAACTTCTGAGCAGATCTCCCCTCAATAACATCAGACGCTCCATCCTTGTTCTCTAAAGATAATAAAACTATATTTCCATCCCTTGGAACTCTATTTTTAACCTCATATTCAATATTACCCTTCTTTAGGATAGAACCAATCCCAATCTTTCCCAATTCAGAATCAGTCTTATCAACACTAGTGACCTCACTATCAGCCCCACTAGACTCACTCCCCATTACATTCATAATATGAATCAGCTTATTATATCTCTCAACAACCTGTTCCACAAATCCTTGACGGGCATGAATCTCACTTCCATCTTTTCTGTATCCTGCACAACCCCATCCATTATAATAACGCAATGCACGCTCTATTCCAGAATAAGACTTACTAATCGCAGGTTCATTTTGATTATCGCTATTAAAGGCATCACAATTATAAGATTTAGCATCTCCGCTATACCTTTGATTAAGAATGCTCGCACCACACTCTATGTTCTTATCAAACTCTGATATAATTTCGGTCTTATTCCCAATATCCTTACATGCGTCAAAAGAAACTATCTGCATTAAACCATAAGCATCACTCACAGACTTAAGAGAATTATCACACCCACTCTCTTGTTGCATAAGCGCAAACAGCATCAATGCATCAATATTTTCATACTTATCAACCGTCTGATGAATCTCTCTAATATAGTTCGTACATTTTGAATTCAATATACCTTCACTAGTAGCCCTGGAAACAATTTTAGACAAATCTTTATATAATATATCTCCTCCACTCACAACTCCCTCATCCGCACTACTACTCTCAGTCGTAGCAACCTGTCCACCAACCGTTGTAACATCGGGATATTTCACAAGCAAAGCCCGAACAATCTTCGCATAAACATCTGCCTTCATGATCAATGCCCTAGCCTTCGCCGCATTGGTTCCCTGACCAACGTTACCATTAGAACCTGAGATCTCATCTAATCCTTTAACAATCAACTTAATTTTTTCAGTCTCTTCGCCACCACTAATCAATTCATCAATACTCGTTTCCTTAGTTATTCCATCAATATCTTTGTTTAATCCCTCAAGCTTCGCTGCAACATTCTGATATTGGTCCTGCGTCTCAATCGCTTTCAAATCTGTCCCACTACGGACAAGCTCACTAACGGTAAGATCGTTCACTGCCATATATTGTCCCAAATTATCCTTAACACTTATAGAATCCAACCAACAAGTCATTCCTTCATTATCACAATATCCAACATCAATCCATCGACCCTGACTAACTTGGCTATTACTATTAGCATCTTCACAAAGACCGAAATCAGAACCTTCCACTGGCTGACAAGTATATCCAGGATCACATGCAATTTTTGAATCGCTTTCAGTCTTACAGTAAACATCATTTCCAAAAACAACTCCCTTATCTGGATTAGTACTAGCACAAATTCTTACAATTCCACTTGTCGAAATATCATCCCCACCTATTGTATCCTCAACACCAGCCTGAATATTAATATTAACCAATCCCCAACCACTCGTCGAAGTTGTTATACAGTTCTCAGTAGTTTCAATACCCTTATCAGTCGCCTGATCCGCTGCATAAGCCTGCGTCGCATAGTTCAAACCAAACGAGCTCGTAACACTCTTGAACCCACACTCGTCATTACCGTTAATACTTACACAAAGTTCCTTATATCCGCTTGGAGCAGTAAAGTCACTCGACTCAGTTTCTTCCGTACCCTTATCAACATAACCGCTCTCAACCAAAAGCGTATCGCTGCTCGCATAATAACTCGTCTCTGGCGGACTCTTCAAATAAATCCTATACTGAGCACCCCTGTCATTACCGGCATAAATATGATAGAACACTTTGTAATGGCTCGTAGCCGGAACCGTTGCATCACTAAAAGGAGTCTCCTGGAAATGAGCATTAAATTGAGTTGGACTCTCTGGTTCCAAGAAGCTATCAAGCGCATCAGCCGAAGTCGGGAAACTAGTTCCAATGAATCCCTTACAAACCGTATCACCAACCTCCTCGGTATTCTTCAACTCAAACGCCCTAAACGCATTAGTCATGTAATCCTTAGTCATATAATCAACCGAGCTCTCCAAGTTATCAAACGCCTTCTGCACAGTCATATACTCGGCTCCACCTCTTGTCTGAAGCCCGTTACCATAAGCTCCGCCGATAACTTTGGTTAGTAAAACATCCATTATCGGTGCGAACTGTCCCCAGAAGAACTGGCAAGTATAAACCGCAGTAATCTCATCACAAATACCAGTATAACGACCAGTTTCAACTCGTTCAATTAAACAATCTCTATGAGATCTCAAAAGCGAAACATAAGCATCAAGTCCCGCATGAATACCAGACAAACAAACAGGGATAACAACTCCACCCTCAGAAAACTTACCACGATTAGGCAGACAAAGAGCAATCGAACCAATAATTCCAGAAGCAACAACATCGCTAACTGGCCACTTTCCTCCCAAATCACAACGACTACTTGGGCAAATCACCGGATCACAAACATTAAACATTGTATTACAATCGGTGACACTCATAAAATCCGTACACTCCATAGCTGAAGACTCTGGTCCCAAAGGTGTAGACTTACCGACAAAAGTTCCATCAAGATTAACTCCGTTCCCATTCCTATTTGCATCCCTTATCTGAATCTCAGCCTTCTTGTACATCTTGGCAAGATCAAAACCACCACAAGAAATAGACGTCCTCTCAGCAACAGAGTTCTGGAACAACTGACAAACATCTCCACTCTTTTGACCCTCTCCTAAAAGTCCATCGGGCCCAACATTACAAAGTTCGAACGCGCTAGGAATTCCATTCTCAGCATAATACTTATTATCAATATATGCATACCATCCCTGATTTTTATCGACAGGAACAACCGCCGCAAAACCCTGCTTATTTCCAGACTCATAATATTTAACATAAGGCTTAATCATTACATTCGAACAAGAGCTCCCAGAAGGTGCAACGAAAGTGTACGCCTTTTTTATCTCATTAAATGTGTCAAGAGTAGCCACAGTTGTAGATTCTGTCTTAGTACCGTCAGTATTAATGATGGTAGTCTTTGTAGCAGCTCCTGTTGAAGCTGTATTGCCAGGTTTAATCTGTGTCCCAGCTTGAGTATATACTTCAGTAAGCTCGAGGCTACCCGAACCTCTCTTTGTCAAATTTACTACATAGTAAATATTGTTGAGCGGAGCTATCGCATAATAATTTCCTTTTTTAATAGCAACATACGGAACCTCATTGTCCTCCTTGGCAATAACCACATAAGCCTTTTGTGTTCCAGGTGGGGTTGAAATAATAGCCTCCGGTCGTACCTTCATATCCTTGGCCATTTGAGCAGCCTTCATTACATCGACATTATCCCTCAAAGAACTAGTCAACTTGTTAGTAGCAATCTGACATGGGACTGACAATTCCTGCGAAACCTTATAGAGCTTTGCACTATCCCCACCAGCACTATCGATATCATCTCTCTCTGTCTGACTACAAGCCTGCTTATAAGTTAAAGCTGCCTGGAAGTCTCCCGCGCTATTCAAATTACCCACCTTAACATCTTGACCGTCTATTATCATATTAAATTCAGTACCAATCATTCGTGGATCTGTACAATCCCTTAAAGATCCAACATACTTTTTATTGTCGACAATTTCTGTATTCAAATTAAAAAAATCACTCTTAACTCCTGCGCCCTTATCTGTACACTTCTCAACAATATCATTAACCTCCAACAAAATACCTCCCTGAGTATCCACCGCTGTTTCTATTTCATCCTTATACTTACTACTATAACATACATTCAAATCAAGTTCTGGATAATTCTTCTTACACTTGGCTTCATATCGATCCATAACGTCTCCTCTAGCGGCTGCAGTTCCTCCAGAGAATCCAGAAAGGAAACTCTTCAATGTCAAAAACGTGCTCGTCGCGAGACAGGCCGTCTTCATTCCCTTAACTAAGTCTCCCAATTTGTTAACCCTGTCTTCCCAGTCATTAATACTACGATTCAAATCATCAATCTTTCTCCGCGCTCTCTCTGGACTAATCTCGAAAGCCCTCTCCTCAACTTCAATATTAAAAGTAAAATTGGCCTTAGTCTCTGTATTTCTAACCTCAGGAAGCAGACTAACGTAAGCAACCTCACGAACATGCGTATCAGCGACCCTCATATTTATACCGCCAATATTAACAGACTCACCAATGTTAATAGTAGTGGGTTTAGAAGTAATATTCTTACCCTTATCATTAACATCACTCCAACGGTAACTAATCTTCGCGCCCTTTCCATCAATATCCGAAACTGTCAAACGCGGAACAGTAGTAGCAATTTTGGCCACATCTTCAATCTCATCAAAATTCTCATCATAAACCCTATCTCTCTTAAGATTGTGAGTAGTACCTCCACCAAATGCAAGATCCACAGAATCACTAGCGCCACTTCCACTCTGGAAACCATCGACACGAACATTATAGTTATCGTTATTCACAAAAACGTAAGCCGAAGAACCCTGATGATCATAATTCTCAAGATTCATTTTCATATCCCTCATATTCTCGACATTTTTACTATCGGGATAACTAGTCAAAAATTTCTTAATCAAATTAATCTGAAGATCTCTATCCTTCGCATCGCCAGCCAAAGTAATTGCATTGTGCAAAGCATCCTCTCCATAATAAGTTGTTGATTCCGGAGAACTCTTTTCCGAAGGAAAAGTGTCAACTAATTCCGAAATCGTTTCATCCATCTTAGATAAATACTGAGGAATATTTGTACTATCTGGGTAACCGGCAACACTCGCAGTATCAAGACCAATCGAAACAACCGTTATTCCATATCCTCCCGTTTCTCCAACCTTTACAATCTCATAATGATCCTTAAACTTAGAACTCCTATCAAGAGATCTCTTCATTTCATCCACATCCTCAAATTCTTCAACATCAAAAATTCTTGTAATCAGACTAACATCATCCTCAGTTAAGGTCTTAGTTATATTAAACAAAATCACAAAATTCCCTATATCTTCATTTGCTTGCTTACCATAATATCCTAAATATATATTCTTAGCCTTCTCGTTAACAATTCCCTTAATATTCCCGCCTATTCCAACAGCTATATCTTCGGTTCCATTGTTCAACTGAACTCTACTATCTTTTAACACTAAGGTAAACTGACTATTTCCTGTGCAAGAAATATCAACTGTACCACTTCCACCAGGAAAAACATTCAAATCCTTAACACTGCATTTCCCGCCAAGCAACTTACTTCCCTTTCTAACCCAGAAAGTATCACCATCAATATCTATCTTAGCCATGTCCTCGCTATTATCAATCTTATTCAATTTCAACCTCATAGCCGCCGTACAATATTGACCAGGCGTATAAATTTTCTTACTAGTCTCGCCCTCTTTCAAAGTTATCGTCTTGTAAACATTGTCCTTCTCGCTCAAAACCTCAATCGTAGCCTCAGCACCCTCAATATCCTTAACTCTCAAATAACCATTACCAGACCAGAAAGAACTCTTTGCAGCATCCCTATTCCAATTATCATTACTAACTTTTTCCAAATAATATTCGGCTGATCCAGTTCCAAAACCACCCTGTGCATCATACCGAACCTTCGCTGTCAACATCCCACTAATTGTCTCTGTTAAATTACTCTCATCTGGCTGGTCCTTCAAAACAATAACAACGTAACCAATATTTTCCTCGATCGGATCCCCAAGCAAAGTCCTATAGCTCTTAACCGCCGCACGAGCTGGATGGAAACTAATTCCGGCAACCTCTTCAGGATAATCACCGCTAAACGAAATACTCTTAATTGTAGAAACATCAATCAAAGGATTAACTCTAATCGCAGACAATTGACAAAACACTGGAACATTCTGCTCCGCCAACAAATCACTTCGAACAACCATCGGCTCACATCCTCCAGGCGGAATTCCAATAATAAAATCACTATTTTCTGCATCACACTGATCCTCTTTTAGATTATTCAAAATTGGCCAATAACGATCTGAAGACCCGCTATAAAAATCACCGAAAGACGGTCTACTAGTTTGATAGTTATTTGTGAATGTAGAATAATCTCCTCCTGTAAAACCTTCCGCTCCCGCATTAGCAGATGCTTGAGCCGACGTAGCGAAAGGAGCAAAGCTACCTACAATCATCAACGTCATCATAAACAAACTAAGCGTTCCTTTTTCCATTATTCAAACTCCAAAAACACCCTCGCCAAATCGACAGCTTCATAGTTCTGCTGCAACTCTTCGAGTGAACCAGGTCTATTAAACAAGGGTACATTTAAATTTAATTCTACTGAATCATATAGCATACTTTCTGCGATATACTCTGTCGAACTTCCACCACCAACAACAGCCGACTCAACTTCCATTCCAGGAACATCAACATCATAACATTCTTCCTTCTCAAGTCCGATCAATCCGCCAAGACCAGTAACTGGTACATCGACACACATTCTCTCACTATAACCTGGAATTTTCAAAGTTGAGTTCTCATAAACATAAACACTAACATCATACTGACCCTCGATCAGAGTAATATCCTTAGTCTCCGGATACATAACAGTTTTTGAATAATCATCACCAATAAAACTAATCATAGCAGTTCCAGGAATGTTGCCCAGGTCCAAACCAATCTCATATTCTTTCTTCAAAACAATATTAGCAATACTCTCGCTGTTTGTCGAAATCTGGTATTTCCCTTCTGCATAACCATCAGCACGAGCAACAATAAAACCGTTTACACATTGCGGAGCGGTTCCATCATAGATAGCATCATCACCATTATTCACGGTCTCGCCAATCTCACAAACCGAATCAAGACATTTGAATTGTAATCTTGCCTCAACAGGATTTAAACCACTATCATAAGTATAGACCAAAATATCAGCATTCTTATATTTACAAACCTCATCTTTCAAATCGATACCTCCAACATCTGATGGCAAAGCTTCACGAGCCTGATTATTATCAATAATCACCGAAACTGGGAACTGAAATAATTCCTCAGTATCAAAGAACTGAATCATCACTGGGAAACTAATATCGTAAACCAAATGATAAGGAACATAACAAAGTCCAATCGCCGCCATACCTGGCTGAGTACCAACCGGAGCAACAACTCTGTCTCCATAAATTTCAATCTTGGTCGGCCAACTAGAACTATACATAACGTTCACGTTCTCATTAACATCAGCTCCGATATCAGTTTCAAAATAACTCCTATCCTTATTCGATAATTCATAATAATCACCCTTAAGCCTGATAGAATTCATATTAATCTCAAGCCCTTCAAAGATATCTGCCCTAATTTCCTCATCAACGAAAACCTTTGGTGAACAACCCAACTCAACACCGTCGACAGGCGCGTACAATCTCATAACATCCAAAGCATACTCCTCCAAGAACATGGTCTGTTTCTCATTATTATAAACCTCAATCGCCATATCATAAAACTTACCCAACTTACTGCTCACAGAAAACTTATGACTGCTCACAAAAGCAGAACTATCGCCCTTGTAAATATTAACCTTATTACTAATACCAACATCCACCTTGTTGTTCAATATTCCAACCGAAGCACTTCCCTCTTCAATATAGACATCATAACCCATCGCTTCAAAATCACTAAAGTCGCAAGTAGTAAGTCTATCGTTTATATAATTCTCCAACTCTCTCTCCATTCCAATCTTCGACGGGACCTGCTCTTTCAAAACATTATTACCAGAGACATACATCCAATAAGGAACGGCCTGACCAAAAAAACTCATCTGCGACGAAAACGGCGCATATGGAGATCCCGCTTCAAAGTCAGGTAATTCGATATAACCACCTTGTTCCCCCAGAAGACTAACCCCCTCTTCGACGGTAGCCTCTAAGCATGAAATATAATAATCATAAACCGGTTCCATATCTTGTGGCAAACTCGTAGCCGCATCACCTCTCAAAGCGAAATACGCAATTATCCCACCGACGATAACTATCGCCAATATAATAAAAATTGTTACCTGTCCTCTTTTATTCATTTTTTAGCTTTCTCCTCAATTAATTTCATAATTTCGCTATTAATATCCTTTTGTATACTATCCTTAAACTTGGCCCAAAGTGCCTCATCCTCTATCAAAAGTAAATACTTCTTCATATTATCTAACGACCTAAAGAAATTCCTACTTATAAAAGTTTCTAAGTAACTTAGTTACTTAGTTACTTACTAAGAAAAGCAATAAAAGAACATATCACAATAAAATCTTATGACCCCGTAGTCTAAAGGCAACTTGTTGTCTTTTCGCCTAAAGGGGTTGTCGCAATGACCCCGTAGTCTAATGGTAGAATGATACCTTGACTTGGTATAGGCCCAAGTTCGATTCTTGGCGGGGTCATTTATCTTTTATAAAATTAGGCCATATTCTCACTATTCCTTAGAATTACTATGGCATACTCCCACATATACATAGTATCTATACATGTATACAGAGCAGGCTTTTGGGTGGCGATTTTGGCGTTTTATCGAGGACGAATTTGTTTTGCCACCCGAAAAAAGCGGGTGGAAGTTTTTTACTTATTTTTAGCATTTTTAACCTCTCTTTCCAAGTTTCCCGCCCTTAACTTTTCCCCAATTCTCTTCAACTTCTTCGAAAACCAAGCTATTCTTATCAATCTGAGAGGCCTCACAAAGATCATCAAAAAATTCTGAAGGCAATAATCGAGACTCGCTATAATAACTTTTCAACGTCGGATAAGGCACATTAAAACCAAATTGCAAAATACCTCTAAGACTGGGTGAACTCAGCTTTTCCACAATCATATCCAAAAACTTCCTCTGTTGTCCCGACTTAAACCGAATCCTCATACCAAACACAGCATTTCAACGTTTATAAAAATAACTGCGCATCCACAACACTTAAAAACCAAATTTTTCACAAGATTATATGAAGAAGCCGAAAGTAGTAAACAGATACTGCCCATTCTGTAAAGCAAAAACAGAACAGAAAGTAAAAACACAGTCTACTGGTAAGCCTTCAACTCTAAAACGAGGAGCAAAGCAAAGAGCAAGGCTTCGAGGTTTAAACCGAGGAATAGGAAACCAGGGTCGTTTCTCCCGTATGAAGAACCAGGCGAAGGGAAGACGAAAAACAACTAAAAAAACAGCACTTGTTTACACTTGCACAGTTTGTAAGAAAGGTAAAGACCAAAAGAAAGGTAAACGAACAAGTAAAATAGTATTAGAATAAAATGGCAGAAAGAAAAAGATTCATCACAGTACAGGTACCAATCCTACGAACAGAAATGAGACTTCTAGGAACACCTGAAGAATTGGACAACAAAACAATCAAACTAGATCTAACAAGACAACTTCGAGGAAAGGGTCTTACTATCAAATTCAGAATTTTCAATAGAGAAGGAACTCTTGTAGCAATTCCAAATAACCTAGAAATCGTAACCTCTTATGTTCGAAGAATGATGCGAAAGAGAACTGATTACGTAGAAGATTCATTCACAATAAGATGTAAAGATGTTCGAGTAACAATGAAACCACTTTTAATCACAAGAAAGAAAGTTTCTAGAGCAGTTCGAAGAAATCTTAGAAATACTGCAAGAGAATTTTTAGTTGAATATGCAAAAGAAAGAGAATTCATCAAAATTTGTAACGAACTTCTTGACGGAACACTGCAAAAAACAATGCTTCCAAAATTAAAGAAGGTTTACCCATTATCATTCTCTGATATTCGAGTTTTCGAAACAAAAGAACTTGAAAAGATTGACTTAGACAAAGCATCTGCTCTTCCAGAAGTAGAAGAAACTGATATTCAAGAGGAAACTGAAGGAGAAGAGAAAGAAGAAGACATCCAAGGAGTTGAAGAAGATATTCAAGAGATTAAGGAAGAAGAGGATATTCAAGAGGTTGCAGAAGAAAAGGTGGAGAATAAAGAATAATGGTTATTCAGCAGACATTAGTTTTAGTAAAACCTGATGGTGTTTCTCGAGGATTAACCGGGGAAGTTATTAAGAGATTTGAGCAAAGAGGATTAAAAGTTGTAGCATTAAAGTTAATTAGAGTAGAAATGGATCATGCTAAAAAACATTATACTGAAGACATATCAGAAAGACATGGAGATAAAGTACGAGATAATTTACTAAGCTTCATTACTGAAGGTCCTGTAGTAGCAATGATTATAGAGGGTGTTCGAGCAATTGAGGTTGTTAGAAAACTTGTTGGAGCAACAGAATCAAAAGAAGCAATGCCAGGAACAATTCGAGGAGATTTCTCACATGTAAGTTATAGTTATGCAGATAAGAAAGGTGTTTCCGTAAAGAATGTTGTTCACGCATCTGCAGATGAAAAAGACGCTCAGAACGAAATTGCACTATGGTTCTCTGTAGACGAAGTTCATGATTACAAGCGTGCTGGCGACGAACACTTATTAAACTAAGTTCTTAAAATTCTTAAAATTAATTTTATATAATACGAAAATTATTCTTTATCTTCTTTCTTCTCTATCTTAACAGCTGCCTTAATTTTTTCAACAACCTTAGCAACAACGCCTTTGTTCTTCGGTCTTGGCTGTCTATTTCTAGAATTACCACCAACACGAAGTCTTATCTTCTGCTTTCTTCTTTGAACTCTCCAGGCTGTATTCCTATCGAGTCTCTTTGGTTTATTTTTGCTTGGCATATTAATTTATTCCATTTATCCGTTTTAAACCTTTGGTCTAACGGAAAAAGCCTGCGAAGGGAGTTAAACCCTCGACCCCCTGTTTACAAGACAGGTGCTCTGTCACTGAGCTACGCAGGCATATTAATTTATTGAAGAAGTGGTTTTTAAGTATTGTGTTAGTCGTCATCAATAATTTCTACTTTCTTATCCTTCACTAAAATCTCAATTATCTCGCTCTCTAAGTTTCCAACTTCTCCCTTAACAAACGGTCCAATATCGCTTCCATCAAATCCTAAAAAAGCAGGAACATCTTCTAAAAATCTAACTAGCCTATGCTTTCTTTCATCGTTAACCGAGCCCGACATATCCGAAACCTGATTCTTCTCAGCCCTCTCAAGCGCCTTAACCAGCTCCTCAAATAAATCCTTTTCAAACGCCATTAAATTCTCAAAATCCTTCTTACTAATTCCAACTTGCGAAGCAACAAACGCCAAATTCAAAATCTTCTTCTTCCGAATCCTAAGTAAATCCCTAAAACTAGAAACCGCATTATCCAATCGCTTCTTGTTCTTAATCGATATATCAGAAAATAAATCGTCCTCTTTGTTCAAAAACTCTTTTTTCTCCTTAAAATACTCACTAACTTCCATCAAAAACTTTTTTGGCAACATTTGAAGATTCTCTGAATACTTCTCCTTCCTCATTGCCTCATAAATATCACTAAACGTCAACATAAAAAAATAACCCCTCACCGCTTTAAAACAATTGTTATACTCCATTCAAAACAATTTTAAACACATCCCGCCTCGATTGAACATGTTCGGCAAACTAAAAGACAAATTAAAAAGCTGGGTAAGCAAAAATAAGGAAGAAGAAGAAATTATAGAGGAACCTCCGAAGAAGAAAGATAAAAAAGAAGTAAAGAAGAAGGAGATTAAACCTAAAAAAGAAGAAAAATCTACTCCTAAAAAAGAAGTAGCTCCAGAACCTAAAATTCAAACAAAAGATGAACTCGAAGAATCTCTTGAGGAGACGATTAATGCTCCAGTGGAAGAAAAGAAAGGATTTTTTGGAAGTTTCAAAAAAAGGCTAACTGAAGAGAAATTCGAAGAAATGTTTGAAGAACTCCAGATGATTCTACTGCAAAATAATGTGGCATACGAAGCTGTCGAATCAATAAAAAAATCACTAGAGGAGAAACTAATCGGCAAGACCCTAAAAGAAGTCGATCTTTCAAAAGAATTAAAGAATTCAATCGAAGAACTTCTAATTAATCCGCCAGATTTCCTAAAAACAATAAAAGATTCCCTAGAAGAAAAATCGCCTTTTGTAATAGTGTTCTCTGGGATTAATGGATCAGGTAAAACAACAACAATTGCAAAAGTTGCAAACTATTTGAAGAAAAATAAATTGTCAGTTTGCCTCGCTGCAGCCGACACATTCAGGGCAGCCGCAATCCAACAATTAGAAGAACACGCCAACAGACTAAAAGTCCCAATTGTCAAAAAAGACTATGGCGCAGATCCAGCCTCAGTTGGATTCGATGCAACAGCTTACGCTAAGAAAAACAAAATCGATGTTGTATTAATCGACACTGCCGGACGAATGCAAAACAAAGACTCACTTATGCAAGAAATGGAAAAAATCGCAAGGGTAAATAAGCCCGATATGAAAATATTCCTAGGAGAATCAATAACAGGAAACGATGCAACAGAACAAGCAAAGGCATTCAATGACTCAATCGACATAACGGGAATAATACTATCAAAGGCCGACGTAGACGAAAAGGGCGGAACGGCAATTTCAGTCTCAAGCATCACGGGAAAACCAATACTCTTTTTAGGAACCGGGCAAGACTACAAAGACTTGGAGATATTCGATAAGAAAAATATGATTAAGAAATTAGGTCTATAAAATCATTTACAGCACATTATTTGTTTCGTAGATAAAATCTTAGTACCTGAAAATTGAACACACTGTCCGTTTGATTCCCAGACGGCTTTATAACCATCAAGCTCTGCCATGTTTATTCCAGTAGCAATTTCATCAGCAGCACAACATAGCCTAGGATTTAGGGTGCTAGCTTCTACCACATGACAATCCAAACCTACAGACGAAACATCGCCTCCACTCCCACATCCCCATCCAGAATCAGTCTTTTGCAAGAATTCACCCTCAGCACAACTTGGCAACTCAATCTCATCTAAACTATGCCCCATTACAGCAGGTTCAGCAGGAACAGTATTATAAGCAATACCGATTCCGGCAACGAGCACAACAATAAATAAACTTACCCAGACCAAATCTTTCTTCTTCATCTCTAAATTCAGCTTCACCATCTTATTTTTAACAAGACTCAACTCTTTATATATCTTACCTAAAACTCGGCTTTGCGTATAAACTCCTAACCCAAAATTTAATAACCCCAATTAGTCCCTTTATTCTATGGTATTAGACAAGTTGGGCGGAGTCCTAAAATCTGGAATAAACAAGATTAGCAACGCAATTTTCCTAGACAAGAAGCTCGTAGATGGGATAGTAAAAGACATCCAAAAGGCCCTAATTGAAGCAGACGTAAATATCGAACTAGTATTTGAACTTTCGAAGAAAATAAAAAAATTGGCCTATGATGAAACGATAAAAGGAATCGATAAAAAAGAACAACTTGTAAAATTAATTCACGATGAAATACTAATTATCCTAGGTGGTGAAAAGAAAGAATTGAAACTTCCAAGAAAGGCGTCTATCATGTTCATGGGTCTTTACGGTGCGGGTAAAACTACAACTATCGCTAAACTAGGTTTCTACTACGCAAAACGAGGTCGAAAAGTTGCCCTTCTAGGTTTGGATGTAGATAGGCCAGCGGCAATGGATCAGTTAGAACAAATGGCCGAGAAAGCAAAACTCCCAGCCTTCATTAACAAAACAGAAAAAGACCCAATTAAAATTATTAAAGAACATAAGAAAGAATTAGAAAAATACGATTTAATTTTAATAGATACTGCAGGTCGAGATGGACTGAACAAAGAGTTAATCAAACAAATCGAGAAGCTGGACAAAAACCTGAAACCAGATTTCAGACTTCTTGTTATGGGAGCAGATGTTGGACAAACCGCAAAGACCCAAGCTGATGAATTCCAAAAAGCGCTTTCAATTGACGGTGTAGTTATTACAAGGATGGATGGAACATCAAAAGCGGGTGGAGCCCTAACTGCATGTGCAGAAACAAACGCCCCGGTATATTTCATCGGTGTCGGAGAACAGCTCCACGAGCTAGAAACTTTCGACCCAGAATCATTCATCTCAAGACTTCTTGGAATGGGCGACCTTGCTAGCTTACTTGAGCATGTAAAATCCATGACAGACGAGAAACAGCAAGAAAGGATCGAAGAAAGAATGCAAGAGGGAAAATTCACACTTCTAGATTTGTACGGACAGCTTGAACAAATGAACAAGATGGGCTCGATGGATAAAATGATAGGGATGATCCCGGGAATGAACGCCGCAAAAGTTCCTAAAGGTGTTTTGGCGAAACAAGAATCAAAGATGAAACATTGGAAAACTGCAATTTCCTCAATGACCGAAGAAGAAATTGAAAACCCTACAATTTTAGAAAAACAAACGAGTAGAATTCAAAGAATCTCAAAAGGCTCTGGAACTACGACGACAGAAATCCGAGAACTTCTAAAACAATATAAGATGATTAAAGAGATGATAGGAATGCAATCAGGCCTAGCCGAAGGAAATATCGATCAAAAGACTTTGCAGAAAATGGCGAAAAAGATGCAAGGAAAAGTTAAACTTTAATTATGGCAAAATTAATAGCACAAGGCGCCGAAGCAAAGATATTCCTAGACAAATCTATAGTCAACAAAGAACGAACCCCAAAGA
>Ga0075122_10001070_pt1 | contig 20270 bp, 29 predicted proteins | sample AntAceMetag02UKB_FD_69790 | JGI IMG/M metagenome (GOLD analysis project Ga0075122, IMG submission 69790) | Saline lake microbial communities from Ace Lake, Antarctica - Antarctic Ace Lake Metagenome 02UKB | ecosystem: Environmental > Aquatic > Non-marine Saline and Alkaline > Saline | place...
TTAAAATTTTTCTTAAACTTCCAGAAAGGTTTAAAAAATTACAAGGAGAAATATGCCCTCCAGATTCATTAAATTATCCTACCTATTCGATAAAAGGAAAAATGGATAAAGAAGGAAATTTAAGTGTGATTTACAAAGGTTCAGATAATAATGAAGAACAATTTAATAAAAAAGTTTCTGTAGGATATGGGGAATTTCCAACCTGTGGAGAATTTCAATTTGAATTTCGTGTTTGGGATAGAGATATTGAAGCCATGAAAGAGTGGGCTGCAAAACTTGGAACAAATTTAAGCAATATAAGAAAAGATTTAGATACTGCTGCTGGAGTTAGTATTTATCGGGATAGTTTTAGAGTATATCCATATGGAGATCCAAGTTTAGATTGGATCAGATTAGATATGAGGCGTGTTCAGAACCCTACCATGAGATTAAGTAACAATCAAGTTGTGGGATATGCTTTAATCAGCATGGAAGATAACCCAGAACTAAAAGATCAAAGTAGTAGGCAAGGTATTGTTGAGGGAAAACCTTTTGAAGATTTAAAATTAACCCTAAAAAGCATTTTATCAGAATTAGAATCAAGAAGATTTAAGGAAAGAAGATCTGAAAAGAAAATACTCTCTCAACAACCAAACCTATTTTCAGATATGAATATAGACCCAGTAATAGAACTTGTTCAAAGAAAACTTGGTAAAGATCCTGAAGCCATAGTTACCTTGTCAAAAACTAAGGAGAAAATAGAGGAGAATATAAAGAGAGTTCAAGAGGTTTTATCAAGATATAGACGTTTATCCACCCTTGGGCAATTAATTGATTCGGTTTTGCATGATGGAAATTCTTATCTTTCTAAAACAAAAAATGAAATAGAAATAATAGAGAGAGAATTAAGAAAAGATAATCTCGATATAGAAAAATTAAAAAAAAGTTTTGCTTTAATTAAAGTTGAGAGAGAAGCCATCTCCAATCTTTTTGTGAGATTGGAACCTTTTAGTGGAAGAAGGACTAAAATCAAAAGAAAAGTAATTTTAGAAGAGTCAATAAAAAATGTTTTTGATCTTTTTGATAAAGAAATAAAAAAACAACAAGTTATAATTGATCTCCCTTCAACAAAAACTGAATTAAAAATAAATGATCAAGATTTTCAGGCAATTATTCTAAATTTATTGGATAATAGTTTGTATTGGTTACAAGGTGAGAAAGAAATTTTAGAGAAGAAAATTTCAATTAGATTCAATGTTGATGAAAACAAACTGAATATTTATTTTTCAGATAATGGTCCGGGAATAAAAGGGGAAGATATCCCTTATATTTTTGACCCTTATTTTAGTAGAAAACCAGAAGGTATAGGATTGGGATTAACAATAGTGGGCGAATTATGTTCTGAAATGGGAGGAATGTTAGAATTGGTAAAAGATGAAGAAGATAATTTTTCAACACAGTTTAGAATAACATTTATTTTGAAAAATGACAATTAAAATTTTGATGATTGATGATGAAGAAGACCAACGTAGGGCCATCAAAGAGATTTTGGAAAAAGATACTTTCCCGAATGAAGAAATAATTGTAGAAACCAAAGAATTTTTCAATCCTGAAGATCTTAAATGGTTATCAGAATCAGATTATGATATTATGATTTTAGATCTTTTTGATAAAGAAAAAAAAGAATATTTGGGAGAATCAATTCTAAAAGCCATACAAAAAAATGTGTTTATTCCAATTATTTTTTATACTGGATACACATCTGAAGTTAAAGAAAAAGAATCAGAAATAATAAAAATTGTTCCAAAAACTAAGGGTTACGAAGGAATAAAAAAAGCAATTGATGAAATATTAGATTCAAATATTCCATTAATCAAGAAAAAAATTTCTTTTTATATAAAAGATAAATTTAGGGAATATATGTGGGATTTTGTACATAAAGATTGGGACAAAATTAAACCTTATTTGGATGAGAACTCTTCAAGTTATTTATTGACAAAAAGATTGACACATGCATTATCAGAAAGATATATCATGGAAATTTTGAATGAAACCGATAATTCATTTCTTGAAAAAAAACACCCTTTAGAAATGTATATTTATCCTCCTTTGAGTAAAGAAATAAGCTTCGGAGATATAATTAAAAAAGAAGATAAAAATTATTTGGTTTTAACCCCTTCATGCAATTTTGAATTGAGAAATGGTTGTAGAAAAGCAGACTATGTCTTACTCGTAGAAATAGTTCCTTTAAAGAATTTTGATGCATACAAGGAATATAAAAAGGATCCAACTAAAAAAGATAAATTAAAATCATTTATAGAAAATCATAAAGGTGGAGATAGGTATTACTTTCTTCCAGAGACTTGGTTCTTGGAAAATAGTCTCATAGATTTCCAAAAGACAAACCACATAACTTTTGAGGATTTGGAAGCTTTTGAAAAAATTTCAGAGTTAGATCCCTTACATGTAAGTTCAATCCTTTCTACCTTCATAAGATATTACAATCATGTCGGAACAAGAGATTTAGATGCAGATAAAATTATAGATAAGATATAAATGTAAACCTCTTGTGACCATTCCATTTTAAAAAAATAATTATGCTTCTATAATTTAAGTAAAAATATCAGGGAATAGCCACAAGATTGAACTCGGCGTGTAGCTTTCTTCCTTTGTGGAACATTTGAGATTTGATCAGCAACATCAGTATTTTTCAAATAAGGTAAATATATCACCCAAATATTTTTAACTTCTAATCTTCCTAATTTTTTATGAAATGTAGAAAATGTAATGAAGAAGTTTTAGAAGGCTCTAAGTTTTGTAATCTATGTGGGGCGAAACTTGAAGAATTAAGTAGTGTGGAAATGGCAGAGCAAATGGTAACTTATGCTAAAAGAATGTATTTCTTTTTTGGTCTTATGCATGGCATTAGTTCAGACCAACCAGAAGAAAAAAAATTAAAAAAGATTTATGAAGATATAAAGAATAATTCTGAATTTTCTGAAGAGATACATGAAGTAGTAGATTATTGGAATAATGAACTTGAAAAAAACCGGGGGAAAGAATAGTCATTTACATTTCTCTTTAACAACAGAACATCATAAAAGAATTTCAAAAGAAGCAAAAGATAACGGAATAACTCTTTCTGAATATGCTCGTATTAAATTAGGTGAGGAATACGATCTAAACGATAAAGCTTTTTCTATATTGCAAAAATGCAGAAAGAATAATCATGGGACGATTCTTTACAATCAAATATTTACAAAATTATGCACTCATTTTAGCATAAATAAAGAAGAATGTCGTTCACTTTTAAGAAGATTTGAGAAAGAAGGAAAAATAAGTTATGTAAAACAAAAGGGAATTAGAATAAATACAATTTAATCTCCGTATCCATAAAGTATACAAAATGGAAGGTTTTAAAAAGAATTACATTGTAGTTATATTATGTATACAAATACAAGCAGATTTAGAATCAACGGTAAATATGGTTTATTTACAATTCCTAAAGGCATTCTTAATGAACTCGGATGGAATCCTGGTGATCTAATTGGTTTCTGGGGTATCGATGGAAACTTTATACATCTACAAAAAATGTGTTCTGGAAAAGACTTGGAAAAATTCAAAAAAGAGGGGGAAAAATATGATTCAAAGTTTTATAAGAGAATTGCGAAATTCGGTGGAGAAACCGGAACATGTGGAATAAAATCTCTTCCAGAGTTTCTAATGAAGGAATTTGAACCAAAAGACAAACAAGAGATATATTTTCTTCCAGCAAAATATACTTCTTTTACCGACCATTTTTCACAAGAGGTTTTGAATAATATTGTTTTTGCAGCATTTAATCCAGAAAACCTAAATGAAGATCTCCTTCCAATGGATAAAATTAAAGAAAATTCATGGAGAATCAATAGGGAAGGGAAATTAATAAAGGATGCTCGAAAAGAAAATTTGGATGAAGAACCCCAATTAATTAAAGGAAACATGTGGGTAAGAGATAGACTTTTGGCTATAGATTTAACACTAAAGGATATAAAAAAATGGACAAAGTATATTCAAAAAAGTAAACATAAAGATAAAGAAGAATTACTCAAAATGCATGAAAAGAGAGAAATACTTCTTAGAAAAGAAAAAAGCCTTCTTGAAAAAGCTTTCAAAGATAAATTTTCAAATAAAACAAAGGGGAGGAATAATAAGAAAAAACTAAGTTCCTCATAACTGGGACAATACCTGCCGACATCCTGGTAGGGCTATCCGACTTTCTGTCCCAGTTTAAAGGAACAAGGAATAAAATAAAGTTCCAAGAAACAGAGACAAAACCTGCCAACATCCTGGTGGGGCTATATTGTATTGCAAGGCAATATAATGATTTCCAAAATTCTATGCCTATTAAATTCAAACCTCTAATTAATTAAAAACAGTCTCATAATAAATCTCTCTATTAATTGTCTGACGATTCGGAGTTAATTTCATTAACCAATCTCTCCATCTTTTTGGTTTATATTCTTCACCAATTAAAGCTGAAGCTAATTTAAAATATTCCTGGCTTGAAGCTGACTTTGGTTTGTAAAAAACAGACGGCATCGACTTAGATAATGATTTTAAAATATTAACATCATGAGGAACAACCGCCATAACTGGAACTTCTGCTGTTTTCTCAATATCACTCAAAGATATTTCAAAATTTTTATTATGAACTTTATTTAAAATCAAACCACTAATTGGAATTTTTTTATGTTTAGCTAATTTAAGTGATTTCAATGTCATTCCTAAAGTCGGCAAATCTGGAGTTGTAACAACCAATAACCTATCTGAGGCAAGCATTGTTGCCAATGTTTCTTCATTTAATGCTGGAGATGAATCAATGATTACATAATCGTACTTATTTTTAACCTGTTTCAATGTGTCTTTTAATTTTAAAGGATTAAAAGCCTCTCGATTAAAAATAGAAGCAGGAATTACATCAAAATGTTTTAACGAATAAATAATGTCTGAAATATTTTTTTTACGATTTAAAGCATCGTGAATTGTATGCTCGGGTTCAACAATATCCAAATGTAGACCAAGATTCGGAGCTGAAAAATTCCCATCAACTAATAAAACTTTTTTCCCAAAACTTGCAATTGCAGCACCAAGTGCAACCACCGACGACGTTTTACCAACACCACCCTTTAAAGAAACAATTCCTATAGTTTTCATACTCACCTCCAAAAAATAAACAATATAACATTTAAATAACTTTTGAGTTCAAACTTTTCATACAAAAACCCCTATCAAAACCTTTAAAAAACTAAATCATTAACATACTATATGACAGTTAAAACAGAAAAAGTTGAAAAAGTTGAAAAAGTTGAAAAACCAAAAAAATTAACTCAATCTGACTATGAAAAAGAAATCATAGCTCTAGCAAAAAAAGGCCTAACTTCTGAAAAAATTGGAGAAACATTAAGACAAAAAAACATACATCCAAAAAATTACAAAAAAAAGATTTCACAAATTTTAAAAGAAAAAGATTTATACATAAATCCTGATCTAAAAAACGTAGAAACAAAACTTGAAGGAATAAAAAAACACTTAGAAACTAACAAACAAGACAAAAGGGCAAAACGAGAAAAAGATAGAATCTTCTCTCAAGTTAGAAAATTAAAAAAATATTTTAAATTACCTTTAAAATAATAATCAAAACTCTTAAAAACAAATATCTTATTCTAATATTATGAAATACGAACAAGGAGACAATTTACTTTGCACTGTTGATAAAATTATTGGAACAATTGTTTTTGTAAAACTTCCAAACGGACAAGAGGGTACAATAATTTTTAGTGAAATCGTTGCTGGGCGCGTAAAAAACATCCGAGATTATGCTATCCCAAAAAAACAAATTGTATGCAAAATACTTCGAATTCAAAATGATAAAATTCATTTATCTTTACGAAGAGTTACAAAAAGCGAAAGACAAAAAGTAATGGAACAGTTCAAATTAGAAAAAAGCTATAAAAGTATTTTTAAAACAATTCTTAAAGAAAAATCCGAAGAAATAATTCAAAAAATAAAAGATTCAAATGATTTAATAGAATTTATTAAAAATGTAAAAGAAGATTCAAAAATTCTAGATAAATATATGGACAAAAAAGAATCTGAAAAAATTCTTGAAATTTTAAAAGCACAAAAAAAGAAAAAAGCTGAATTAACAAAAAAATTCACATTAACAACTACTGAATCAGATGGATTAGATAAAATAAAAAATATTTTAAAAAAAATAAAAAATGCACAAATAAAATATATAGCAGCCGGAAAATATACAATTAAAGTTGAAGCTGAAAATCTAAAAGAAGCTGATCTAAAAATTCAACAAATAGGAAAAGAATTAGAAAATTCGTCAGAAAAAACAAATATAAAATTCCGTCTCCTTGAGAAATAATTATTCCCTACGAAGCGGTCAGAAAGCTTTAAATAACAATATAATCACCTAAATTTATGGAAAACGAATGTGTTGAATGCTTCAAAGTAACTGTTTTAGGTGTTATCTTTGATCCACGAACAAAAAAAATACTAATTGGAAAAAGGCAAGAAGATAAGAGTGCACCTGATCTAAGATGGTGTTTTGTAGGTGGACAATTAACCTCACAACAAGAATTAGATAAAGTATTAAAATCAAAAATAAAACAACGAACGGGCTTAAATGTAAAAAATCTTGGAGCTATATTTGCTGATAATTCGTCAATGAAAGAAAATTTCTTACTACTTTACTTTTTATGCGAAGCAATTGAAGGAGAAGAAAAAGCTGGAGAAAAATTCAAAGAATTAAAATGGATAAACCCAAAAGAAATTTCAGAATATTTCAACCACCCAATTCATTCAAGATTAAAAGAATATTTAGAAAACTTGGCTTAATTATATTTATAATGAAATTAAAAAAATGCAAAATTTGCAAAACATATACCCTAAAAAATTATTGTTCTAAATGTAAAAAATCAACATCTGATGCGCATTATAAATTTTTAAAAGTTCGAAACGCTCCAAAAAATTAAATCTTTCCACAAATTTTTTTTACAACTTCCATATCTTCATTCCAAAACGAAAGCAATTTTCTATTGTAAATTATAGCAGCAGGATGAAATAATGGAATTAGTTTAATCGGAAACCCATTAAATTCCAACTCAACAATTTTTCCATGAAATTTTGTTATTCCATCTATCTTCTTCATTTTTTCAACATCACCTTTTGATAAAAAAAATTTCATTGCATAATTTCCCAACGAACAAATAATCTTTGGTTTAATTTCTTTAATTTGTTTTAATAAGTAAGGTGTATGTTTTTCTATTTCTTCCTTATTTGGATCTCTATTTTTTGGTGGACGACACTTTAAAATATTTGTAATATAAATTTCATCAATTGACAATCCAACCTCTTTTAACATTTTATCTAAATTTTTTCCAGCCACGCCAACAAACGGCAATCCCTGCTCATCTTCATTTTTACCGGGAGCTTCACCAACAAATAAAATATCTGATCTTACATTCCCCCTGCCAAAAACAATATTTTTACAATCTCCAAAAATCCCTGTTTGTTTTATTAAATCCAATTCTGAGCATTCATCCATAAATTCATACAAACAAAAAACTTTTTAAACTATTCTTCAAAATATTAATATGGAAAAAACTTTAGTTTTAATAAAACCGGACGCAATGCAAAAATGTTTAGCAGGAAATATAATTTCAGACATGTATACAACAGGTCTAAAAATGGTTGGCTTAAAAATGGTTAATGTAAAACGAGAACTAGCAGAACAGCATTATAATAATCTACTTGAAGAAAAAGGTGAAAAAATTTACGAAGATGTTTTAAAATATTTACAAGGTGATTATCATGAAAATCAAAATGTTATTGCAATTGTTTACTCTGGTGAAGATGCTATCAAAAAAGTTCGAGAAGCTGTTGGTGCAACAAACCCAGAAAAAGCACATCCTCAATCTATTCGTGGAAAATATGGAAGAATCATTGCTGAAAAAGATTTATTTGAAACAGTTATTCATGCCTCAGACTCTCCTGAAAACGGAGAACGAGAAACATCTTTATGGTTTGATGAAAACGAATTAGTTGAATAAAATATTTACTTGCCTCCTAAACATTCCTTAATTGAATAAATTAATTCCTATACTCAACATTTCCTGCAATAGTACTATCTTTTTTGAGATAATTTAAAACCGCACCTAATTCCAAAAGTATCATTCTATAATCACCTACCAAATTAATATTAGTTTGACTGCTTTGTTTATGACAATGATCATCGCAAAACGAACAATGCATTTCAAAATCAGATCTACTTCCAGAAAAAGAAACTAACGGATGATTAGCCATTCTTTTTTCCAATGGAACAATCAAATAATTACTACTTCCTCTAATGCAATTTAGAAATTCTTTAGAAGTCTCTTTGTCATCATTGGGATGATAGGTTAAAATCGTTGAAGTGTGTTGACCAAATGTTTCCAACCTATCCTTCATTTTATCAACCAAATCAGAATTATAAAAACCTTTACTCAATGTTCCTGAATTTAACCACAAAAATCTTGTTGCTGATTCGATACATGAACCATAATGTTCATTTAATTTATTTTCATATAAAAATTTCATCGTGAAATCGAATGTATTTATTCCAGCCAAATAATCAGAAATCTTTTCCAAACTAGAACCTTTCCCTGGATCCAGCAATGCTTCAATTTCTACCTTATCAAATTGGGAAATTGGTTTCTTCTGAGAAGAAAAAGATATATCAGAATCACAAAGTAGCTCACTAGGTTGATTTACTGCTAAATCATAAACGTTTAAAGCTGCTTGAGTAAAACCATGTTGAAATTTAGAAGAATATCCTGAATCAGATTCTCGTAAATATACTTTTTCAAAAGCACCATCAATAAATCCTCTCAGTAATTCAAATTGTTTTTTATTCATTTTCTTTCCTTATATTTTTCCAAACCTTAATTTGTTAGGTTTAGACGAGACGGATTGATTCGCCGTGTACTCCTGTACACAAGAATTGATCCAACGAAGTATAAATCAACAAACTAAGGTTTGTCGACTACACCGGCGTCTGTGACCCAGTAAACACACTCATTATCTGGGAGATTAGGACTATCAATAAGCTTCGCAACTCTTGACCCCTGCTTTCCCCGTCTTAAATAAATTCTATATGTTGAAGCGTGTCCAACGATATTTCCACCAATCGCTGTTGTTGGATCACCAAACATTTGAGCCGGATTTGCCATAACTTGATTTGTAACATAAACAGCTAAATTATATGTCTCCGAAAGCTTCATTAAATCATGCAAATAACGATTTAATTTCTGTTGTCTATCTGCCAATTGTCCACGACCTGCATATTCTGCTCTAAAATGTGCCGTCAATGAATCTATAATCATTAATTTGATTGGCTCACCATTTTTAATCATCTCTCCAACTTTTTCCAATAAAAGCATCTGATGATCTGAATTAAAAGCTCGTGCAACTAAAATATTTTTCAAAACCTTTTCCGGATTCGCCCCCAAAGCTTCCGCAATCTGCTTAATTCTAGAGGGCCTAAAGGTTCCCTCTGTATCTATAAAAACACATTTACCATTCGCACCACCCTTATCTTCTGGTAACTGAACATTTACAGCCAATGTCGAACCCAATTGAGTTTTTCCTGAACCAAACGTTCCAAAAGCTTCTGTTATTGCTCTACTTTCAAGACCCTTTCCGCCCAAAAGATCATCAAAACTTTTACTTCCTGTTGTAATATGACAAACATTAGACCTTTTCTTAGCATACTCCATTCCATCTGTAAAACCTAAACTCAACATTTCTCTTGCTGCCTGAATCGCCTTTCTTGCTGCCGCAGCACCTAATCCAGCAGCATCACCCAAGGCAGACGGACTCATAACTGCCAAACTCATCATATCGAAAATACCTGCACTTTCAATCTTTGAAGCAACAGCCGGACCAATTCCTGGAAGATCTGTCAACTCAGGTTCCTTTTGCACCTTATCTTTTTTAATAACCATGTAAAATAATATATCTCCGACTTTATAAAAACTTAGATTCAAAAAACGCTAATTAATTTCACCAAAATCAAAATAACATCTAAAATAATAAAAATGGACAAAATGCCAACCTCAATTTTACCACCTGTAACAATGTTCCAACGTGTTTTTTTTCTCCATGGATAAAAGGGTGTAATTCCATCATGCGTAAAACTATCCGCCAACAAATGCAAACTATAACCAAGAAAAAATCCAAATGCAACAATTGGCCAAAATAAAATCATTATTAAAATTATCAAGCATAAAAATGTAAAACTATGAATAATCCCCCTGTGCTTTGTAAAAAATTGCAAAATTCTAGCAATTCTTTTTCGTCCCAATGTTGAAAACCTAGCATCAACATCTGGCAAAACTGTTGCGATCATAGCGACCAAAACAAAAACTAATTTATTTTCAACACTTGATAAAAAAACAAGCACAAAAAATAAAGTTATAGCATAATGTGTTCTAAGTAACATCTATAAAAAAAATAAACCTAATTTATTAATTTATCTAAATCAACTTCGCCAACTTCACTTACAACAAACTCCGGTGTTTTAAAATATGTATTCATTCTAACATTTCCTGAAAAAATCATCTCCTTTCCTAAAATATTTTGCTTTTGTTGCGTCAACAAGTTCTCATCATCAACCGCATTTAATCCCAATTGAACGACCTGATCATGAAACAAAACAGCTTTTGTACTTTCTGTTCCATCATCCAAAACAATATTTATCAACATTCTTTTTTCAGGTTGAATTATGCCATGCTCTGTACATGTAAAACCTGATTCTCCTGAAACAACCTTTTTTTTACATTCTGGACAAACATGAAAAAATCTTGGATCAAACGCCTGAACAACAAATGCCCTAGCTGTAGCATTATCCCCCATATTAAAATCAATCAATGCTTTTTCAACACGCGGTTTTTCCATCATAACATTATTCAAAGCCTCATCACTTTTTTTCAATTCTGAAAAACTACCCAAATGAATCTCTCCATCTCTCATTCCCCCATTAACAATTTCAACAACACTTCCCTCTGAAATATCTCCACTTTCAATCATTGCTATATGATTCATATCCCACAAAACAACTTTAATGTTTGATGTTTCATCTGCAATATAAAAATTTGCAACCTTCCCCTCGTCTCCATTACGAGTCGTAAAACTTCGAATAGGAAATGCCTTTGTGATTTTTCCAATAACATTAATTTTCTTCATTCCTGGGACAAGTTCCCCTAATTTAGAAAGCCCCTCATCTAATGAGATGCCAAGCTCAGCAGTTATAACTTGCGCAGCACCCTCCTGGCTAATTAAACCTGAAAGCTTCTCACGTTTAGCATTGATCTTAGTATTAACTTCCTCAACGCTCAAACCCGAAAGTTTTGCTATTCTCTCAACCAATCTCTCAAAATCGCTCACCATCACATGGAAAAAACATTTGACTTTTTAAATATTTATACTCAAAAAGATAATATCGACAAAAGTTTTATAAACAAACTTTGTTAAAATAAAATATGGGAACAGCTTTACTTAAAATAAAACTTATGCCAGAAGGTGCAGATACTGATTTTGAAAAAGTTCAAACTGATGCCAAAAAACTTTTAGAAGAAAATAACGCGAAAGGAATTAATTTTGAAACCCAACCTATTGCATTTGGACTTAAAGCTCTAATTGTAGGATTTGGAATTGATGAATCTCAAGGATTGGAACCAATAGAAAATGCACTTGGTAAAATTGACGGCGTTAGTTCCAATGAAACAATTGACTTCAGAAGGGCTTTGGAATAATTATTATCTAAATATTTATTAACCCAAATCATTTTATTTTTACATGTTACCAAAAGAACAAATTCCTATTTTAAAAAAACAGATCATTGACCAAATTAATTCAACCTTTCCTGAAGACAAAAAAGAATCTGCTACTGAAAATATTACACACATGTCTGATGATCAATTTGAAGAATTTTTAATTCAAAACAAAATGATCTCTGCAGATGGAAAACCGCAAGGAAAAGGACAGCCTTCAAAATGTATTTTTTGCTCAATTGTTTTTGGAGATATTCCATCAACCAAAATTGCCGAAAATGAAAAAGCTATCGCGATCTTAGAAATAAATCCAATTTCAAAAGCACATGTTATTATAATTCCAAAAGAACACATAAAAGACAAAGAAAACTTGCCTCCCGAATCAATGGAATTAGCAAAACAAATTTCTGAAAAACTCATGCAAGTATTCAAACCAAAAAATATTATAACTGAAACAACAAACATGTTTGGACATGAAATCATAAATGTCCTACCTGTTTATGATAATGAAACACTTGCATCCCCTAAAAAACAAGCAACCCCCGAAGAACTTCAAGAACTTGCAAAACAAATTGGAGAAATTTCAACAGTTAAACAAATCAAAGAAGAACCAAAACAAGAAGAAGAAATTAATGAAAAAAACTTTATCTTGCCAAATAGAATTCCTTAAAAAATTACCACCAACCAATTTCTTTTCCAACTAAAATTTTTCTATTGAAAACAATACTCCATAAAACAGAATCCTGCTTATCGCTTATAGTATACCCAACAATATTTCCATCTTTATCGATTATACCATTTTCACCCGATGGGATTATATACATTTTATCATCAAAATACCAAATAACAATATTTACATCTTCTGGCTTTAATCTCTCAATTAAATCGTATTCTCTAATATTACTTCCAAACAACATTAAATAATCCGCCCCAATCTCCCTCATTTCAAAATAAAGTTTTTCTATTTCTTTTTCTGCATTTAATATATTTCTAAAGAGAACATAATAAATAATCCCCGTTTTAATATCTGGATATTTTTCACCAATATATTTAACAACTTCTGAAGAAACAGAACTAAGTAAAACTTTATCATAAACACCCCTTTGTTTTAAATCAAATATTACAAAATCAACTATTTCCATATCATCATCAAAATTACCTTGAGATTTTATTTCAATATTTAATGGCTTTTTTCTAGCAACAATATCCATAACTTCCGAATAAAGAGGTATATAATAATCACTAATATTCAAAAGTTCATTATAATCTAAATCGGCAATATAATGAAATTTATGCTGCAATCTAATTAAATTTAAATCGTGATGAACAACGATTTGTTTATCTTTAGTGTATTGTATATCAAATTCAACAAATTTATAATCATCATTTTCAATGGCACTTGTTATTGCAGGGATAGTATTTTCAATATACTGAACAGAATCTCCCCTATGCGCACCAAGTATTATATCATCTGCAACAACAATATCTATACTCGGAACAATAAGCATAATCAAAAGAATTAAAGAAACAGATGATGAAATAATTGCCAATAACGAAATGCTAGCAAATCTTTTAGATTTAAACTTAAAAATAATTAAATCATTAAGCAACCACTTATGCTTTTTTCTAGCACGCTCAACGCCATAGTTATGAATTAATCTCTTTGATGTAAAAAAAGATATAATTGAAAATGAACAAATAAAAATCGAAAGAATATTGCTAATTCCTAAAAATTTATATGAAATAAAAATTCCAAAAAAAAGTATGAAAAATGCACAAATATATGAAAAAACTTTTATGCTTCTTTTTATTGTTATCAAGCTTATCTTATTCTTTCCCTGTTTTACACTTACATCTCCAACCACTATCCGCTTATTATCTTTATCTATTTCTACAACAACCTTTCTCTTTTTCTTCATTAAAAACTTAAACTAATAAAACTTAAAAACCTTCTCTAAAAAAATCCAACGAAGTATAAACCGCAAAAAATTAAAAAACTGATCAGAAAAACTGGGGCAAATGCTATCCCATAACGCAAAACAATATATTTCTTTTTCCTTTGAATTATTTTAATTTCACTTTTACTTAAGCCATTCCAGCTCGCTTTAATTTTTTTACCACCTATTTTGATATCTTTATACAACCAATCACCCTCTACCAAATCCTTAACATTTGTTTTTCGTATCATGCAACATTCATCAACAGCTTTAGCGTAAAAATAATAATATGGAAAAACAACAAACAAGATACCTCCAATTAAAAAAATATTATTTATAAATCCTAAAATTAAAAATGCAATAGCAATAATTAAAATGATATTTAATATCAACTTGTTTTTCCTAATTAATTTATAAAATTCTTTTTTGAAACCTTTAAAATTTTTAACCATTAATACAAAACTTATAATTAAGCCATAAAATGCACCAACACATAGAAAAATAAAAAACCACCAAAAAGAGTTAATTATATTTATTTGTAAAATATTTGAAAAAGGCAAAATGGCACCAAGTGAAATAAATAACTTCGCATCTCCCCCTGCAAACATTTTACAATAATACAAAAAATTTCCCAATATAAAAAATATTCCAAAACCAATTAGCCCTTGATATAAGAAAGTAAAATCACCACCAAACAAACTCCAAAAAAACCTAAAACCCAATGCAAAAATTATTAATGAAAAATTCAACCAATTAGCAATCTCCTTATACTTCAGATCTTGCACTGTTGCAAAAATCAACCAAGCTGTGGACAACACAATTAAAAATATTACCTCTAACATACAAACCAAACACCAACAGCTTTTATAAAATTATTCAGACCTCTTTTTTCTTCAACTTCAATGTCCTAAATCTTCCACCTTTTTTATATGGATGTTTTTTATTATCCTTTCTTTTAACCTTTCCTTTGTTCCGCCTATTTGATCCGTCATCTACCATAACAAATTAAATTAAAAATAGTTTATATATTTTTAGAAAAAAACCTTAAGCAACTATGGGAGCCTTTTCGCATGTTATTGAAGAACACGCTTCAATTCCATAATTAAAACCAGTATAATCCTTTACTAATATTTCACAAGTTATATCCTTAATTGTATCTGTCCCATTATTTAAATCCATTTTTTTTGAACAAAAATCAAAATTAGATTCAGATATACACGCAGCTTTACAAGATTGCTTAATTGAATTAACATTATTTTCTGGAATCAATTCCTTCTTTAAAAAATCCCAACCCGTCATAAATCCGTATATCAACATTACCAAAACAACAACTCCTAAAATAATTAAAATAATTGCATTCGTACTCAAACCTTGACCTTTTTTATTATACATCTTCACCTCGTAATTAAATAATGTTTAATTAGTTTATAAAAGTTTTTATTGAAAAATGAATATATGTGATTCAGTAAACAAATCTTTAAAAACTAAAACAACTCAAAAATATTACAAATAAAAATGAGAAAAAAACTAAAAATATTGACTACCAATTCTGCGGGTAACGATAGATTTGGAGGTATTCATACCCGAAAGCTCGAACAAATTAAATATTCTCCAGAACACACTTTTCATATCATTGAATTAAATAGTGAAAAAAAATATATTTCGCAAGACAATCTCAATGTTCATAAATTAAATATTTCGGATTATACGAGGGAAAAAAATGTCTTTGATTTATTAAAAAAATCTTCAACACATCCTGATTTTGATAAACATTCTGAAAAAATAGTCAATGAATTTCAAAATATACTCAAATATGTTAATCCTGATATAGTTTTAATTCCAGGAACCTCTCTTACGAGCTATTTCCTATATAAAGCATCAAAAAGAGAAAATTTATTAAAAAAAACTGTACAAGAATATGCCGGAGTTTTAGAAAAAGAACTTGGAGGCTACTCTGGAGACACAAGATTTATTTTAGAGCAAATCGGCAAAGTTTTTGTTTCAGATACTGCAATAAAAGATGTTTTTTACATTTTTCCTTCTCAATTTTGCAAAAAAGCCGTTGAAGAAATACATAATATTAAAATTGAAAATGAAGCTGTTATTTGGAATGGTATTTCAAGCGAATTTAGCGAATATGATTTCAAAAGAAAAATACCTGAAAAAACAACCTTAGGTTATGTCGGAAGAATTCATACTGTTAAAAATTTACCCTTTTTTTTAAATCTAAATGAAAATCTCAACACGGACTTTATATTGAAAATAATTACGGATATTCGTTCTGCTGGAAATAAACCTGTTGGAAAATCATTATTAAACAAAATGAATGACGAAAAAATTTTATATTATGCTCCACGATCTCGAGAAAGATTGACTGAATTTTATTCTACTCAACTTTCAGCAACAATTGTTCCTTCTTTTTTTGAAACTTATTGTAATGGAGCTGTAGAATCTTTAGTCTCCGGGACCCCAACTTTATTATCTAATAAAACAGGAGCAAAGGAAGTATTTGAAAAATATGGATTATCTGATTTAATTTTTTCTATAGGGGAAATAAACTCTTTTAAAAAATCGTTGGAGTTTGCAGATAAAATGAATTTTACTATTGACCCAGAACTATCTAAACAAATTTATTGCGACCTTTCTTGGAAAAAAGTCATCTCAAAATATAATGATATTTTTGAATTAGTTGCTCAAAAAATCTAGAAACATCCTTTATGAAAATTTCCACAATTTTAAAACAAAAAATCTATCCAAACTTCCATTCCAGCATCAAAACTTCCTTATCGTCAACAAAATATCTTCCCTTTATTTCATTAGTGCTTTTTTCTATTAAGAACTCATTATTAAAATGATCAAGATTTCTATATGTTACAACATTGCCGTCAAAAACTCCAATTTTATTATAAAAATTAGATTCCTCTTTCAATGATTTTACCTTTTCTATTAAAAATAAAGAAACAAACACGTCATCTGATTTATTAATTGAATAAAAAAAACTCAACATTAATAATCCACAAATTGCCAAAACACCCAAAACCAAAATCGTTATTGGAATATCCCCTCGCTTATTCATTTTGCGTGCACCTCTACATATTTATCACCTATATCTACTCCCTTATGAACTGCTAAATCAGAACCTATTTCATAAGGAACCGTTCCCACTGAATGTAAATCTGAAACATCTTGTCCAAAAAAAACATTCTCGCCAAAAATACTATATCCACGCGAACGATTACCGAACCAAACAAAATAACGATCGCCACCATTTTCTCTTAAATACATCTCCCTAAAAACTTTCAAGGCTAATTCACCTGTTGATTTTTCTATTCCATTCTCATCAATTATTTTGTAAACTTTTTTACCATTAATATCTGTCAACAAATATGAATAAAGTGAATTTTCAATAAAAAAATCAAATTCTGAATCCTTAAACCTTACTTTGTCAAACGAACTTTTTTGAACAAATACAATAGACAAACTCAAAATTACAATAATAATTAAAGTCGCAACTAACCATGTAGTTGTTTCTCCAATTTGCGCATTTTTACCTCTAAGCATTTTTCTCTGTTTTTCTAACCACTCCAAAAATATTTACTTCAAATTTTTCACCAGCTAAATAAATTGAATAAAATCTTTTTTCCACACAAATTGGATTCTTATTTCCTTTCCCACAAAAGTCTTCTAAATTAACATTTCCCTCTTCTAATGGCTTTATTATTTCGCCTTTTGTTTCAAAATCTAAAATCTTAACTCGTAAAAAATATTGATCATTTTTCCAACCATACATATCCTCTGCATCAAATCGCAAATCACAAAAATTCAACAAATCAAACTCCTTTTCTAAAACTTCCTCTTTCAAGACACCTATATCCACAATACATCTCGCAACCGAATCAATTAATAAATTAACTTCTACATCTCGAACATCCTGAGGATTCCCATAAAATACAGCCATCATATAAACAACGGCACCTGCAACAATAAATAAAATCGCAAACCAATAAACCGAAATTATCTTATCCCCTCCCTTTTTATTCATTCTTTTTTATTGTGAAAACATATTTACCACCAACTTTTGGATATGGATTAACATTATAATCTTTAAAATATGAATATGTATAACCTCCCTTCTCTCTTAGCTGAACTCTAACCAAATTGTCCTCTATAAATATAAATTCTTTTTTGTAATTATCACCTGCTTCCCTGATTGCCCTTTCAACATCTAATGTCAATATCATTCCTGGCTCAGATGCATCAATCATTAAAGCAATTTGTTTTGCATATTGCTCCTCTAATCTAGCAGCACTTCCTGTTTGTGAAAAAATAAACACTATTAAAATTGACAGAAAAATAAAATTCAAAATAATAAAAATTATATTCTCTGTTAAAATATTTCCACGCTTATTCATTATGCTTTTGTAATATATTCATCACAATTTAATTCATCCAATTCTGAACTTGAAACAATTTTAGATGGGATAAAATCTCCCTTATCCTTCATTCCTGTTATAACATAATATTTTTCACTTGTCACAATTTCTATATTTCCATATTTTAAATTTGAAAATTTGTCTTGAATTTTTTTATCAAACCTAACAACATTGCAAATAGCACAACTTTTGATTTCAAAAGAATCTGGCTTATTTATCCAATCCCCTATATAATCAACCTTACCTTCACCAAACATCCACCAACAATTTTCAATTAAATCATCCAAAACCCTTCCAGTATCTTCTTTTGTACCATTAACCTTTTCTAATATATCATAATCAAACCTTTCACACTTATCTCCATTTGATATACATATATCTCGTGTTTTACAATCCAAGTCTCCTGAAAACCCTGATGATTTCTCCTTTAGCAAAACCGAATTGTGACAAATTTGACTATCGTTGGTTTCGCTTAATCCTAATCTAAATATCAATCCCATTATAACACCAAAGCTAACAATTAAAACAATTAATCCAATAATTTGCTGCGTTGTCAATTCACCTTTTTTATTAATCATCCCATAACCCCCAAACGCTTTAACATAAAATAAATTCCCGCCACAGCTACCATAAAAAATCCTATCCAAATTATATACTTCATTAAACTATCTAAATTCATTTTGTTATCACCTTCTTTTCATAATCTAAATTTAAAACTATACGCCCATCTATTTCTAAGGGTGTTGGATTTAATTCAAATTCTTTTTTATTTTCGAAACATGGTGCTTTGTTATTACAATTATCTAAATAATTTCCTGGTAAACCCAATACTGGTTTCTCACAAAGGCAAATACAATTCTTCCAATCATTCTCTTCACATATTATTGGAATATTATTATCATAAGGATATAAAATAAAAACCCACCCTTCTGGATTAAAAATTTCAACCTCATTTAAATTATTCTTAATTGCGTCATCTAATTTTTCCAAACTTTCTTTTGCCATTTCTAAATCTTTTGAGTCCTGATTTACATAATAAACCTTAACTAATAAACCAACCAATAAACCAATCGCAATCAAAGCAATAATCATTTTCAATGTTTCCTCTGCCAATAAAAACCCCCGCTTATTTATTGAGCTCATATTAAACTCAAAAACATTTTAACTGCTTCCACACCTCCTGCTTGATTTTTAAAAAAATCCAAAATATATTCTTTGAAAAACATATAAACACCAAGCACAACAACTACAAAAACTGCCAAACCAATAATTATCTTAATTAAATTATTTATTGTAAGTTCAACCACTTTTCATTGTAAACAAATCTTTAATTCGATCTATCAACGAACCCCCTTGATTTCCTAAAAGAAAAATACTTATCATTAAAATCGCCAAAACCGCAACTGCAATTAAAAGCCACGGCAAATAATCTGCAATAACACCTCTTTTACTTTTCATAAAAACATATACAAAAACATATTAATAAATGTTTAGAAACACCACACGCTCCGCCAAGTCAAAAAAAATAAAAATAAAAAAAATAAAAAAATTCAATTAATTATGAGAATAAGCTAACAACTTTTCCCGTTGCTCTTGTAAATATTCTCGAGAAAAAACCTTGAGTTACTTCTGGTTTAGCAGTTGTAATTTTAGGTTTAGCTTCTGTAATTTTAGGTTTGTTTTCTTGAAATTCAGTTTTACATGCTCCATCTTCACATCCATTTGGACAATCATCTAATATAATTGCATCTGGATCATCTGACTCCTCACCAACTCTACAATACGCTTCTGCTAAATAACAATTTTCACCACTACAGGAATTAATATTATTCCATGTTTTGGGATACCCATATTCATCATACTCTTCAATTGAAATGCATTTATCAAAATTTGTTATTTTTGACCCTATACTTACTTCTCCAAATATTTTTGAATTCATTCCACCATCTGAATCTGTACACTTTGATTCAACTTCTTCTGGTAATCCGCAACAAAGAGCTTGTGCTGTAGTTTTACTTCCACTTACCCAAATATCTCTATTTAATCCAGACCCATCT
>Ga0075122_10001072_pt1 | contig 20230 bp, 21 predicted proteins | sample AntAceMetag02UKB_FD_69790 | JGI IMG/M metagenome (GOLD analysis project Ga0075122, IMG submission 69790) | Saline lake microbial communities from Ace Lake, Antarctica - Antarctic Ace Lake Metagenome 02UKB | ecosystem: Environmental > Aquatic > Non-marine Saline and Alkaline > Saline | place...
TGTGCCCTTGGAATGCTAAAGAGACAATACGTTAAGTCTTCAGAGCAAGATAAAAAGAAAATTGTTAAGTTTTATATAAAAAATGCTAGGAGAATTAACAATTGGGACTTAGTGGATATGTCAGCGCTATATATTCTAGGCGACTGGCTCTTAACACGCCCCGAAGAAAAAAAGATCATCTACGACTTCGCAAAGTCGGATAATCTTTGGGAGCGACGCATTGCTATGCTTTCTACTTTCGCATTTATTCGCCAAAATCAATTTGATGACACACTCAAACTTTCAATGATTCTTCTGTACGATAAACACGACTTGATCCATAAGGCAGCTGGCTGGATGTTGAGAGAGGTAGGCAAACGTGACCAGGAAGTCCTTGAGGATTTCCTTGGACGTTTTTCAAAAATGATGCCCAGGACAATGCTGAGATATTCAATTGAAAAGTTGTCTGAGAAAAAAAGAAAAATATACATGAAAAAATGACTTTTAAACCAAAAACCAAAAAAATAGAAATATTATCTAGGCACTATCCTAAAAGAATTAGTGAGTTAGAGAAGATATTCAATGCGCCCACGCATATTTATATTGATCTTGCAAATGTTTTAGGATGGGAAGAAAGATTGGGCTGGAACGTTGATCTAAAAAGATTGAAACAATTTTTTGATTCATTCGCCAATATCAAGTCAATTAAAATATACTATGGATATCTTAGGGGCAGCCAACACTCTGCTGAGATAAATAATATTATAAAAAAGGCTAAATATGAATTTATTACAAAGCCGGTCAAGATTATTAGGCTGTCTATAGATTCATCGAGCATTCCCTTAAATTCTCCTGCTCTACTTAAAGATTTTGTAAGAAAACCTCTTTTAGATAAACTCAATGAAGAGACCATAAAATTTCTTAATGCAAAACTTCGCGACTTAAATAAGAAGGGCACTAGACTTCTTGAAGATCGTAAGTGTAATTTTGATGTAGAGATTGGCCGTGATATGCTGATGGATTACAGCAAGGATCACATCAATAATTTTGTACTTTGGAGTGGTGACAGTGATTTTGAAGGTCCAGTAAGGCAACTCATAAAGGACAGAAGAGAAGTATATGTGTTTGCAACAAGCCGAAGGGTATCTGTAGAATTATCAAGCACAAAAGCAAGGATTTTTGATATCAAGAAAATTAAAGAATTCATATGTTGGCAAAGACAGTTGCCAGAAGATGTAAAGAAACTCATAAAAAGCCAAAAGGACCCCAGAAGGGCCCTCAAGCAATAGAGTTTCGATCATTTCTGATCACTTTTATTTTAGCAGACAAAAAAGATTTGTCAACCGTTTTTATCAACAGAGCGCCCCGCACATAAAACAAAAAAAAGAGTCAGCGATTTCTCGCTGACTCATATCTTCTTCTAGCTCTTACCAGTGAATGACGATGTTGAAGCCCTCCTTGATTCCGACTCCATCGTGCCAATGCTCAAGCGTGGGCTTAAGTTTCTCCTGCTGACAATATTCGTAAATGATCCTTGCTGTTCCTTTAAGCCACTCAGGCTTACAAATGTTGAAGCCACCCTTGAAGTCCCTGGGACGATCATAGCCAATATAGCCAATGTCCGTCACGATTGCGTGACGACGTCCAGTAATAGCCTCGATCCTGGCTTTTTCGGGGATCTGAGCAATAACCATCTTGACAAACATTTCGTCTTCAATACGCTTGCGTTCTGTTTCGGCCTGTTCTGCTAGTACTTGTTGTTCGAGTTCCAGGCGTCCACATTCAATTGCTTGGTCTGTCATTCGCCCAAGCTCAGAAACGTTGATTTCCGACATCTTGGCCTCCTTCTATTCGATGCTACCAGGTAATGACGATGCTTAAGGCTTTGATCCTGTCGTCTATGTCCATAACAGACACATGGGGCACGACAGAGAAACCCTCCATAAGCTTACACCCTTCGAATAACGCTTTTCCCCGACCAATCAGCTTCCAGGAAAAACCAGCTCCACCGTTACATTCGAAATCTTTGCCCTTATTCAGAGAAGGCATCACAACAGCATAACGCAAGTTGCGATTTCGCGCCTCTTCCATAAGCATGGGGACCTGATGAAAAATTTCTGCTGCTGTCATGTCGTCTTGCGAACCCATCCATGTAGTGTCGGTCATCACACGCTCCTTCGTTAAGTTTTTTTAAGCCTATGGTCGTAATTAGAAAACGTTACGTCCCGAGCAGCTACGCTGCAAGGGATAACTTGCCCAACGCTCTTCTACTCTTATTATACCATACTAATAATTGAAAAGCAAGCATTTAATGGAAAAACAAGAAATTACAACTCGAGAAAAAGAAAAAGAATCATGGCTTGATAGCGATGTTTATTTGGAAAAATTAGAAGAATTCGGAACAGAGAGACATGTAGAGGCCTATAAAAAAGTTTTAGAATTTTCCCAAGCTATCCAAGACAGGGGAGGGAGAGCACTTATAATAGGCGGGTGCGTAAGAGACATGCTGCTTGAAAGGGTGTCTAAGGATTTTGATATTGAAGTTTACGGCCTTGAACCAGAAGTAGTTGAAGAAATTGCTGAAGAGTATGGCGACATTTCACATGCCGGAAAAGCATTTGAGGTTATAAAAATGTTTGTTGAGGGTGGCATATGTCTTGATATCTCTCTTCCTAGGGAGGACTCGAAGATAGCAGAGGGGCACAAGGGATTTAAAGCAAGGATTGATCCAAATATGAGCATCGAAGAGGCGGCTAAAAGACGTGATTTTACGGTTAATTCAATGGGGTTCGATCCGCTGACAAATGAACACTTTGATCCATATGGCGGTACAGAGGATTTGAAAAACCGCACTTTAAAAGTTACTGACCCAACTAAGTTTGGGGAAGATCCTGTTAGAGTGCTTCGAGCATTTCAGTTCGCCGCTAGATTTGAGATGGACATTGACGACGACGCAAAGAGAATTATTCGTGAAGTTATGCCCAGCATGAACGAGCTTTCAGGAGAAAGATTGGGAACGGAGTGGGGGAAGCTCCTTTTAAAATCAGAGAAGCCGTCTGTGGGCCTAAGACAGGCAATGGAATTGGGCTTGTTTAACGAAATTCATCCTGAATTCGCTGATCTTCCTAAGACACAACAAGGCGAACAGTGGCACCCGGAAGGTGACGCCTGGGAGCACACCCTGCAAGTTGTTGATGCAGCCGCACAGGTTATTAGAAGAGAAGGGTTTGATTTGGATACAGAAAGCAAAAACTCAAATCTGGCTCTTGGAATTATTATGGCAGCACTTTGTCATGACCTAGGAAAACCTGAAAAAACTCAATTTAAAAAAGACGGGAAGATAACCTCATATGGACATGAATTGGCCGGAGTAAAACCAGCCAAGAGCTTCCTTTCGAAAATTAGGCTTGATTATAAGACCAGAGATAGGGTTATGAGGCTTGTTAAAGAACATATGCGCCCCTTGTTGCTTCACAAAGATGAAGTAGAAAAAGGACAAACAATAAAAGATAAAACTATTAGAAAATTGGCTCAAAATCTTGTTCCGTCAAATATTAGAGAATTGACTCTGGTGAGCGAAGCAGGCCATAGAGGCAGATCAGCCACAGGCGTTCCTAATATGGAAATGGACTTCCTTCAGGGTGAGTGGCTCATGAAAAAAGCAACTGCTTTGGGAGTTGAAGGTGGGCCTGGACCACATTCGGTCAAAGGGCAAGATTTTATTAATTTAGGATACGAACAGGGACCAAAGATAGGTAGATTGATAGAATTGTCTAATGACTTAAGAGACGATAAACATATAAGCAAAGAGCAGATCCTGGAAGAATTACAAGGTATTGAAGCTGCTGATGACGCAATAAAAAAGTTAAGGCAATTATTGTCCAATAAATAATGGCAAACATATTAATAATTCACGGTGCCTATGGAAGCCCTAAAGAGAACTGGTTTCCCTGGCTGAAAAGAGAATTAGAGAATTTGGGTCATCAAGTTTCTGTTCCAAGGTTTCCGACACCAGAAGGCCAAAATTTAGATGCCTGGCTCAAGGCCTTTGAGCCATATAGGCAACAACTAGATAAGGATTCTATTGTCATCGGTCACAGTTTGGGGCCCATATTTTTGCTTCACATAATAGAAAAACTGGAGTCGCCCATAAAGGCTGCTTTCTTTGTCTCTGGATTTCTGTCTTGCCTCGGTAATCCAGATTTCGATACGATCAATGAGACTTTTTATAGAGATAATCTTGACTGGGATAAAATAAAGAAAAATTGTAAAAATTTCCACATTTATCACTCAGATAATGACCCATATGTACCCGTCGAAAAGGCTCAAGAAATAGCCAGTGGACTTGGGATGGATATGAAAATAATTAAGGGCGCGGGTCATTTTAATATAGCAACCGGATACAAAGAGTTTCTTTTATTGCTAGAAGAATTAAAAAACCGACTAGCTTTCTAGTCGGTTAGTCCTACCATCGAACTACAACGTAATAGTTTCTAAGGTGGCGCTCAACACTCGTTTGAAGCCCACTGGCGATACAGTAGTCATGTACCTCTTTACCGGCACCCTTTAGCTGTCCAACTGAAATTCCTTGGTCCCATTTACCAACCTCAACGTCATAGTCGTCACCATTGATGAGCTTAAGAACTCGAGCCATTGGCTCTCCTGCTTCAAGGGCAGTAATCTCAGCACTTATAAAAATTGATTCTATTGCCGCTTCTGTCTTATGGCGAGATTCGACAATAGCCCTTTTTCTCTTAAGTGTCGTTAATCGATCTTTTATATCTGCCTTAAGATCTTCAAGAGCGCTCGAACTACTTGTGGCAGAGGCTCCAAGGATTACGCCTTTTTCAGCCGCTTGCCTGATTTGATCAATGCTGATAAGCTTATGCATAGCAATCTCCTTTTTACATTATAAACCTACACCTTTTTAAGTTAGTTGTCAATGTTTTTAATAACTTAGGAAAAATTAGAAAATGATTAAAATACACATAACCAAAAAAGCTTTCTCGAGAATTGATTACAAAAAGCTCGGAAAACAAGCTCGTGAAGTTTTTGATCTTTTAAGCATAAAGGATGGGGAACTCGAGCTTAATTTTGTTCGAACTGACAAGATGCGAAAGATTAATAAGAGCTTTAGGGGAAAAGATGAATCGACGACCATCCTTAGCTTTGTTGCCTCTGAGACTAGAGATTTTATTGAGCCTAGTGAGAATAAAGACTATTTAGGAGAAATATTTATGTGTGTAAGTGAGATAAAAAAGAAAGCCAAAAGCGAGGAGATATCAACCGAGAGCTTAATGACAAGGTACTTGGTCCATGGTATACTACATTTACTAGGAAGAATTCATGATACAAAAGAGAGTCTTTTAAAAATGGAAGCTGAGGAAGATCAAATCTTAGCTGCACTTAATGTCAAAAGTTAAAATTCAAATACCAAATTAGTTTTTGAAATTTGGTTTTTTAGAATTTGTTTGTCATTTGGGTTTTGTTATTTGAAATTTACAAAATATGCGTCAAAATATTGTCGTTAGCTTAGATATTGGGTCTATAAATATTCATGGAGTCGTTGCTGGCGTTCACTCAGACACCGGCCGACTTGAAATTATTACAAGCCTAATTGCGCCATCGTCTGGCATGAGAAGGGGAGTAGTAGTTGAGCCAAACGAACTCACCAATCAATTAAGAGAGGTGGTTCTTTCTTTAGAAAAAAAAGCCAATATCTCAATAAATGAGGCATATATTAGTCTATCCGGCGCCCACATCGAGACAAAGACCAGTAAGGGGGTCATTGCTATTTCAAGGGCAGATGGGGAAGTGTCAGAAGAGGACATAAAGCGCGTTGTGGAAGCGGCTGAAACATTCTCGTTGCCCCAGAATAGACAAATTATCCATACAGTCCCGCAAGACTTTGCTGTTGATAAAGAAACCGGCATTGAAAATCCACGAGGCATGACAGGAGTCAGACTAGAACTTAACGCCCTAATTATTGAAGCTTTTAAGCCTCATATTAAAAATATTAAAGAATGTCTGGAAAAAGCTGGTATCCGTAAAAGTCAGCTCATCTTTAGTCCACTGGCAGCCGCCAAAGCCTGTCTTTCAAAAAAACAAAAGGAGCTTGGTACAGTTGTCATTGATTTGGGTGGCCCAACTACAGAAATGCTTGTTTATGAAGAAAATTTAATTCGCCACGCAGCTGTTTTACCAATTGGATCAGGACACATCACAAATGACATTGCCATTGCTTTCAAAATCCCCGTAGACCTCGCTGAAGCGCTAAAGCTTAAGTATGGCTCGGCTTTAGTGAAACAGGTCTCTAAATCAGAAAAAATAGATTTTAAGAAATTTGGTATTCAAGAAGAAAAGATTAGTCGAGTTGAGGTGGCAAGAGTTATCGAGGCTAGAGTTAAAGAAATCCTTGAATTAGTTAACAAGGAACTGAGGCTTATAAATAGAGAGAAAATGCTACCAGCTGGCGCTGTTTTGGTTGGCGGAGGCGCTAAGTTAGCTCATTTAATCGAATGCACCAAAGAAGTGCTTGGTCTTCCGGCACAAGTTGGCTATCCAATAGAAATAGAGGGATTGATTGATGAGGTAAATAGTCCTAGCTTTGCAACAGCTGTTGGGCTAATTAAGTATTCTAAAGAGATTTTTGGTGATAAATCGGCCAATCTTTCCGGTGATTCATACAAAAAATACGCTAAGAAAGCCAAAGGGTTCTTCAAGAGCCTAATGCCGTAATCTTTTTATTAAATCACCTAAGTGCACGGATTTCTCCGTGCTTTTTTAATTCCCCGCTTAACTTTCGAGCGTAGCGAGAAACCAAGGTTCTGGCGCAGCCAGGTCCTTATTCCCCCGTCAAGGTTCTCGCGCAAGCGAGGTTCTTAAATGAAAGCGCATTAAGAAGTAATGCTCGAACCCAAGATTCTTGAGCGTAGCGAAAGATTCTTATCTTTCGTCAAGGTTCTCGGCGGAGCCGAGTGTTCTTATTCTTATTCAAGGTTCTCGGCGGAGCCGAGTGTTCTTATTATGCATTTGTCCTGAGCAGAGTCGAAGGGTTGACAAAGAGGAGACAAGGTTCTCCTCTTTTTTATTGGTAAATTTTAACTTAGAAATTTTATTTCTAAGTCATTTTTTACCTCTTCGCAAACTCAAGTTATCAACAGGTTATCCAAAGACTCGCCGATAATGGCTATTGCCCTATATTGTTTTTAGGTTAATTTTTTGTATAATGTTAATAGAACAAGTTAAATTTTGACCAGATAGTATCACCTGGATACTGTGGTCTGTAGAGCTGTAATAATTAATTAATATGCCTTATATCAAACCTGATATTGAGACCTTTGCAAAGATCAAGGTTATCGGGATTGGTGGGGGTGGTAACAATTCTGTCAGCCGGATGGTTGAAGCTGACATAAAAGGGGTTGAATTCGCTGCCATTAACACCGATGCTCAACAATTACATCACGCAAAAGCCTCAGTAAAAATACATATAGGAAAAAACCTTACTAAAGGTTTGGGCGCAGGAATGAGCCCAGAAATTGGTCGTCAAGCAGCCGAAGAAAATCGTGAAGAAATTTACGAGGCAGTTAAGGGTGCTGACATGATTTTTGTTTGTTGTGGAATGGGTGGTGGTACCGGAACCGGTGCTGCTCCTATCATCGCTGAAGCTGCTAAAGATGCTGGCGCGCTAACCGTCGGTGTCGTTACAAAGCCCTTCAATTTTGAAGGAAAAAAGAGAGAGTCTATTGCTAATTCTGGACTAGCTGTCCTAAAAGACAAAGTAGACACTCTAATTACGATTCCCAATGACAAGATTTTTCAAATTATAGACGAGAAAACATCTTTAATAGATTCATTTAAAATTGTTGACGATGTTCTCAGACAAGCCGTTCAAGGCATTTCAGACCTCATTACTTTGCCTGGTGTTATCAACTTGGATTTCGCAGATGTAAGGGCAATTATGTCTAATGCCGGATCAGCCCTTATGGGTATCGGTAGAGCAGAAGGCGACAATAGGGCTATTGAGGCCGCTAAGGCCGCTATTAACTCTCCATTGCTCGAAGTTTCGATCAATGGTGCCAAGGGAGTCTTACTTAACATCAGTGGCGGTCCTGACCTAACAATGCAAGAAGTCAGTGAGGCTGCTAAGGTTGTTACCGAATCAATTGATTCTAATGCAAAGGTTATCTTCGGTGCAGTCATTAGTGACGAAATCAAGAAGGGTGAGGCAAAAGTGACTGTTATTGCTACCGGCTTCGAAGGGCTTCATTCTGATCAACCTGAGCTAATTCATACAAACACCTTTGGGGAAGAAGAATTTTCTGAAAACTCAGACGCAGAAAATAAAAACGAATATGAAGACTCCGCTCCCGGGTTAAATCTGGATGTTGGCCAAGTCAAGTCATCTGATGAAGAAGAATTTGAGGTTCCTGCATTCATTAGAAATCGCTTGAAGAAAAACAAGGACAATAATTAGGCGCTGCATTTCAACGATACCCCCAGATGATTTAAAAATTACCTGGGGGTATTGCATTAATCCAAAAAGAATATATAATAGGGCTAATGGTTGAACCTTAACCGTGCGTTTTTATTTTATATATCTAAAACTAATTTCATGGCTCACGAAATTAATCTCCCCCAATTACCCAAGGTAATTAAAAAAGAAAATAATTCAGCCACTCTTCAAATTGATGGCTGTCATCCTGGCTACGGCATTACTCTGGCCAATACCATAAGGCGAGTGCTTTATTCGTCTTTGCCTGGCTCAGCTGCTATTGCTTTTAAGGTGAGGGGTGTTAATCATGAATTCTCAACCATCCCACACGTAATTGAGGATGTTATTCAAATCGGACTTAATTTAAAAAAGGTTCGTTTTTCATCAGATGATTCTTTGATCGACAAAGAAGTTGAAGCAACCATTCAAATAAAGGGGGAAAAAGTTGTGAAGGCCGGTGACATAAAAATGCCAACAGGAGTTGAGGTTGCCAACAAAGATCTCGTTATCGCGACCTTAAGCGATAAAAAGGCTGAATTAGACATGGAGATCACCATTTCGGGCGGTTATGGTTACGAACGCGCCGAAGGAAGGAAGAAAGAGAAACTATCAATTGGAACAATCGCTCTCGATGCTTTTTATTCTCCAGTAGTTAAGGTCAATTACCGCATTGAAGATATGCGTATTGGAGAAAGAACCGACTTCAACAGGATCATTATGAATATTATTACTGACGGGTCAATCGATTCTGAGGAGGCCTTTAGTCGGTCATGCAAGGTTCTTGAAGATCATTTCAGTTTTTTGGGCAAGCTTAAAAAGCCCCTTCGACAGGCTCAGGGTAAACTTACCAAAAAGAAGGTGGCAAAAAAACCATCTACAAAAACTTCAAAAAAAGAAGCAAAAAAGACACCAAAAAAACTCATTGAACTAGAATTGGACGAAAAAACTATTGAATCACTAGAAGGTGGAGGCATTAAGTCTGTCTCCGGATTAATAAAGAAATCTGAAAATCAGATCAAGGAAATTAAGGGGTTAGGAGACAAAGCTCTTTCGGTGGTCAAAAAAAAGCTTAAAAAGTTTGATTTATCACTCAAAGTTTAATTCATGAGAAAAAGAAAAGAAGGAAGAAAGTTTTCCAGAAAACGCGATCAGCGTCGTGCCCTTAAAAAGGGTTTGGCGGTCAATCTTATTGAAAAAGGAAAAATTAAAACAACTCTTGCTAAAGCAAGAGAATTAAGACCATTTATTGAAAGACTAATTACAAAAGCCAGGACAGGCGAATTGTCTTCCCTTAGGTTGTTATTGAGTTTCTTGCCGAAGAAAACAGCTTTCAAATTATTTAAAGAAGTTGCTCCTAAGTTCAAAGATGTCCCGGGCGGATATACTAGGATTATAAAGGCTGGTCAAAGAAAAAGCGACGGAGCCGCTCTTGGCATTATTGAATTTGCCTACAAAGTTACTGAAAAAAATGAACCAACAGAAAAACCTACAAAATAATACAGTAGAGATAGATGTTACGGGTCAAAGCGTTGGCAGGGTGGCAACAGAGATTGTTCGCCTGTTAATGGATAAAAACAAGCCCAGTTTTGCCCCTCATAAATCTGGAACAACAACCGTAAAAGTAAAGAACATTAAAGATGTTCAATTTACAGGTAAAAAATTCACTTCAAAAATTTATTATAGTTATAGTGGCTATCCAGGGGGACTGAAAGAGACTCCTCTAGATAAATTATTTAAAAAAAGACCCGATGAGGTACTTAGGCGAGCTGTCTACGGAATGCTTCCTAAAAATAAACTCAGAGACTTGAGAATCAAAAGGTTAACTTTTATTACTGAATAGAACTATATGGTATCGTTATCAAAAGAAATAACAAGTAAAAAATTCTTTCAGGCTGTTGGTCGAAGAAAGTGTGCTGTTGCTCAAGTAAGAATCTGGACAGCCACCAAGAAAGAGTCTGTTAAGACCGGTTATTTTTTTATCAATGGAGAGCCTGTAAATGAATTCTTAAAAAACGATGTTAATCTTATGAACATCGTTAATTCCCCTATAGAAAAGGTTAATTCAGAAGAAAAATTCATTATTTCAGCCAAAGTAAGTGGAGGAGGAATCCAAGGCCAAGCTGATGCCATTCGACATGGCTTAGCAAGGGTTTTGGTTGAATTCTTTCCAAATTTTAGAAAAAAACTCAAAAAAGCAGGTTATCTGACTAGAGACTCTAGAGTTAAAGAAAGAAAGAAATTCGGCCTCAAAAAAGCTAGAAGAGCGCCTCAATTCTCAAAACGTTAATCTTCTTCCTTCATGAAGGAACAATTCATCATTCAGGGCGAGAAACCCCTAAGCGGAGAAGTAGATATTCGGGGCTCAAAGAATGCTGCCACACCTATTTTGGCAGCTACTCTTTTAACTGACAAACCTTGTGTCATTGACAACATTCCTCTTATTGAGGATGTTTTTAGAATGATCGAAATTATTGAGGGTCTCGGAGCGAAAGTTGAATGGATCTCAAAAAGAAAAATCCGTATTGAAGCGAAGACAATAGATCCTAAAAAATTAAATGATGAAATTATTTGCAAACTAAGGTCTTCTATCCTTTTTCTAGCACCCCTTCTTATTAGAGCAAAGAAATTGACCCTGCCAGCTCCGGGAGGATGTGTTATCGGGGCGAGGCCCCTCAACACCCATCTTGAAGCTTTCTCTCGATTTGGAGTCAATATAAAGGAAGTAGAAAATAAATATCTTTTTAATCTACCAAAGTCTGTTTTCGAAAATGATCATAATGTTATCCTGAAAGAATTCAGCGTAACTGCTACTGAGAACATTCTCATGTTTGCCAGTGCTCTTCCTAGAAAAACCGTTATCCGACTAGCAGCCAGCGAACCCCACGTTCAAGATCTAGCAAGGTTTTTGGTCAAAATGGGCGCTGATATAGATGGCATAGGAACTCATTACCTAACAGTCAATGGGAAAGCGAAGTTATTGGGTGCTGAACACAAAGTTGTTCCTGACTATATTGAGGCAGGAACTTTTTTAATAGCTATTGCCGCAACTCGTGGCAAAGCCACAGTAAAAAATGTGGTCACTGGTCACCTAGAGGCAATCTTATACAAACTCGATGAAATGGGTGTTCGACTTAAGATAAAAGAAAAGAAGAATGGCTTTGCCGATATAACAGTTAACCCAACAAGCGAAATGCATGCAACCCGCGTTCAAACCCTGCCCTTTCCTGGTCTTCCAACTGACATTCAAGCCCCGTTTGGCGTCTTAGCTACTCAAGCTGTTGGTACAAGCCTAATTCACGATCCTTTATATGAAGGACGCCTAAGGTATGTCTCAGAACTTAATAAAATGGGAGCCAACTGCGTGCTGGCAGACGCTCACAGAGCATTCGTCGTGGGACCCACACCTCTTTATGGAAATCACATAACCAGTTTTGATATTCGGGCCGGCGCTACTCTTATTATTGCAGGATTGATTGCAAAAGGAAAAACTGTTATTGATAACATTTATCAAGTTGATAGGGGATACGAACAAATCGAAAAGAGACTTAAAAAATTAGGAGCCAATATAAAAAGAGTAAAAATAGAAAAATGATGTTTGCAAAACAAATCGGCATCGATTTGGGTACTGTAAACACACTCATCTACATACCCAAAAGGGGGATTGTTTTGAATGAACCATCATTGGCAGTCTTTCAAAAAGGCATAACTAAGCCAATTGCAGTAGGTCTTGAGGCGAAGAAAATGGTCGGCCGCACACCCGCCGACCTAAAAGCGCTCGCCCCGCTAAAAGATGGCGTTATTGCAGACTACAAAGTCACCGAAGCTATGCTCAATTCCTTCATAAATAAGGTTATCGGCTCTTTCCAATTTCTAAAACCTGACATTATACTCTCTGTGCCAGCAGGCATAAGTTCAAGCGAAAAGCGCGCGATCACAGAAGCGACTCTAAGAATCGGCGCTAAAAATGTATATTTAGTTAAAGAGCCTCTTCTCGCCGCCATTGGTGCGGGAATAAAAATTAATTCACCCTCAGGACACATGGTTGTTGATGTTGGAGGAGGTACTTCTGAAGTAGCAGTTATTTCGCTTGGGTCAATTGTCGCCTCGTCATCTATAAAGGTTGGTGGCATAAAAATTGACGAGACAATAAGAGAATATATTAGAAAAAAATATAATCTCGAGGTAGGCTCTCAGACTGCAGAAAAAATCAAAATCCAAATTAGCAACAACAAAAACTCAGAAACGAAAAAGGGAATAATCACCGTTAGTGGTCAAGATATTATTGAAGGACTCCCTGGAACGGTCGAGATCCGAGAAAGTGAAATCGAAAATTGCCTAAAAGAAACTTTGGCAGAAATAGCCCAAGCCATAAAAAACGTTTTGCAAGAAACGCCTCCTGAGTTGTCGGCTGACATTCTAGAAGAAGGCATCACTCTTACGGGCGGTGGCTCCATGGCCAAGGGATTGATAGAGACTGTTCAAAAAGAAACTGGGATTTCTTGTGTATTGGCTGATGAACCGTTATTTTGTGTTATTAAAGGTATTGGTCAAGCACTTAAAAATTTAAATATTTACAAGAGAATTTTAACTCATAAAAATCCAACTTTTGGCTCTTAGGGGCTTGTGTGGCTATCGCATGAATAAGAACCTGGCTACGCCAGAACCTTGAATAAGAATAAGAACCTGGCTACGCCAGAACCTTGAATAAGAATAAGAACCTGGCTACGCCAGAACCTTGAATATGAATAAGAACCTGGCTACGCCAGAACCTTGAATATGAATAAGAACCTGGCTACGCCAGAACCTTGAATATGAATAAGAACCTGGCTACGCCAGAACCTTGAATAAGAATAAGAACCTGGCTACGCCAGAACCTTGAATAAGAATAAGAACCTCCGGTAGAATCAAAGAACCTTGTAATAGGCGCCAGGCACTGTTGACTTTCAAATATGGAGTGCTATAATGAGTTTTCTCTATAAAAAAGAAGAGCCCCCGGTAAAATCGGGAAGCCTTGATATAAAATAAGAACCTCAGGATTACCTGAGAACCCTTCGCTATGCTCAGGAACCTTGATGTAAGAATAAAAATTTAAAAAACTGCTATGCCGACGATTAATCAACTAGTTAAAAGACCTAGACAAAAGAATAAGAAGAAACCAACTTCTCCTGCTCTCAAGAAGAGTTTTAATGTTTTGCGAAATAAACCAAAATACCACAACTCTCCTTTTAAACGTGGAGTGGTTACCAAGGTCTCAACCATAACCCCAAAAAAACCTAACTCAGCCCTTAGAAAGATTGCCCGCGTTAGACTAACAAACACTGCCGAGGTGACTGCTTACATCCCAGGCGAAGGACACAATATTCAAGAGCACTCTGTTGTCTTAATCCGCGGTGGTCGCGTTAAAGATCTGGCTGGTGTACGTTATCATATTGTTCGTGGAGTCCTAGATACAGAGGGTGTCTCTGGTCGAAAAAGACACAGAAGCAAATACGGCGCTAAGAAAGAAAAAGTTGCCAGCGCGTAAACTATATTATTAAAGATTAATTCTAGAATTTGAATCCATGCGAAGAAAGAAAAAAATTGAAAGAACAATCAGTCCTGATCCAGTCTATGGAGATGTTTTGATTGCTAAGTTTATTAATCACATAATGTTTTCTGGCAAAAAAAGTGTTGCTAGAAAAGTTGTATATGACTGTTTTGATATGATCAAAACAAAAACGAAGAAAGACCCCGTTGAAGTATTTCAAGATGCAATCAATAATGTTGCTCCACGAGTAGAGGTTATTTCACGACGCATCGGTGGTGCCCGTTATCAAATTCCAAAAGAAGTTGGTGGAGAAAGAAAAATAACTCTCTCGATGAGATGGATTATTTCTGTCACTAGGCGAGCCAAAGGAAAGGCAATGTCAGAAAGATTGTTTCAGGAATTGACTGCAGCAGCTAAGAACGAAGGAGAAGCCATTAAAAAGAAACAAGAAATCGAAAAGATAGCAGAAGCGAATAGAGCCTTTGCTCATTTTGCTTGGTAATTTATAGTCAAGTATTTGAAAATTTTTTTTTAATCTCCCGTCAAGGTTCTGGCGCAGCCAGGTTCTTAATCTCCCGTCAAGGTTCTCAGGTAATCCTGAGGTTCTTAGATGAGAAGACGTTGTAAGCAATGTCTGAACCCAAGGTTCTCAGGTAATCCTGAGGTTCTTAATCTCCCGTCAAAAAAATCACCCTAATTCTTCCGATCTTCTTCTTTACTACCGACTAATTCACCTATTTTTTTATTCAATCCTAAGAAAATGCCCAGACAATATCCCATAAAACGAACTCGTGACATTGGAATTATCGCCCATATCGATGCCGGTAAAACCACTGTATCGGAGAGAATTTTATATTACACGGGCATTTCCCATAAAATTGGTGAAGTTCATGAGGGTGAAGCTGTTATGGATTGGATGGAACAAGAAAAAGAGCGCGGCATTACTATTACATCAGCTGCTACTACTTGCTTCTGGACTCCTAGTAATGCTGAGAAAAATGAAGAGAATGAACACCGTATTAATATTATTGACACGCCTGGTCACGTTGACTTCACAATTGAAGTCGAAAGATCTTTAAGAGTACTTGATGGTGGTGTTGTCGTGTTTGATGGCGTTGCTGGTGTTGAGCCTCAATCAGAAACTGTCTGGCACCAAGCTGACAAATACGAGGTCCCTCGTATTTGTTTTATTAATAAACTAGATCGTCTTGGTGCTAACTTTGAAAAAAGCTTTCAATCAATTATTGATCGCTTAACTCCAAATGCAGTTCGCATGCAAATTCCTATTGGACTCGAACAAAACCACGAAGGGGTTATTGATATCCTAGAAAGAAAAGCCTATCACTTTGATGGTAAGCTCGGTGAAGAAATCGTCCCCATTGATATTCCTGAAGCACACACAAAAGAGGTAGAAGAAAGGCGTCATGAGCTAATCGAAAAAATCGTAGAAACAGACGAAGCCTTAATGGAAAAATACCTGGAAGGCACTGAGCCAACAATTGAACAACTTAAATCAGCGCTAAGAAAAGCAACTATTTCTTACAAACTGATTCCTGTTTTCTGTGGATCGGCTCTGAAAAATAAAGGCGTCCAGCTAGTCCTTGATGCTGTTTGCGAATATCTGCCAAGCCCCGAAGATATGCCTGCTCTCGAGGGTACAAACCCCAAAACCGAAGATCCAGAAACCAGATCGTGTGACGACGAAGCTCCTTTTTCTGCCCTTGCATTTAAGGTTGCTACCGATCCATATGTTGGTCAATTAACATACTTTAGGGTTTACTCAGGCATTCTCAAAAAAGGAACCTATATTTTGAATACTAGAACTAACAAAAAAGAGAGAATTGGTCGCGTCTTAAGAATGCACTCCAACAAAAGAGAGGAAGTAGAAGAAATTTATGCAGGTGGCATTGGTGCCGCTGTCGGACTTGCCAATACGACTACTGGAGACACCTTATGTGATCCCGACCATCCTATCATTCTTGAGTCAATTGACTTCCCTGATCCAGTTATTGATATTAGAATTGAACCAAAAACTAAGGCTGACCAGGAAAAAATGGGTATTGCCCTCAAGAAACTTATGGAAGAAGATCCTAGTTTTAGAGTTAGGACTGATGAAGAGACAGCTGAAACTATCATGTCTGGCATGGGAGAGTTACATCTAGAAATCCTTGTTGACAGAATGTCCCGCGAATTTAACGTTGAAGCAAACATTGGCCGTCCTCAAGTTGCTTATAAAGAAACCATTACTGGTACAGCCGAGATTGAATCAAAATATGTTCGCCAAACTGGTGGACGAGGTCAATATGGTCATGTTTGGATTAAACTTGAGCCACTTGAACGAGGCGGAGACTTTGAGTTCATTAATAAAATTAGAGGTGGTGTCATTCCTCAGGAATACATACCCGCCATTAAAAAGGGTATATATGAAGCAATGAGCAGGGGTGTTTTAGCCGGTTATCCAGTTATCGACATAAAAGCCACTCTATACGACGGCTCGTACCATGAAGTTGACTCGTCTGAAGTAGCCTTTAAGATCGCTGCCTCGATAGCCTTTCAGGACGGAAGCAAGAAAGCCAAACTGGTCTTGCTCGAGCCAGTTATGAAAACCCAGGTAACATTGCCCGCAGAATTTTTAGGTGATGTTAACGGTGACTTAAATTCAAGACGCGCAAAAATCGGCAACATGGATGATAGGGGAAATATGAAGATTGTTGATACGATGGTTCCGCTGGCTGAAATGTTTGGATATGCAACTGCGTTGAGATCGCTTACTCAAGGACGCGCCGTTTACACAATGGAGTTTGATCATTACGCGCAAGTACCTGAGAATATAACACAAAAGATTATTTCCCAAAAAAAGGGAGAAGCTTAGATTGGTGCAAAATAACTGCTAAATATCTCTTGACATATGCGGTCTTATGCATTAAGATAGGGTTAACGATAAAATAAAATTTGTATATTAAGTCGGAGGTTTATTTTTTGTCTGTTTCTAGGCAATAAAAATCGAAAAGATTGATTTTTTGTCTGTTTCTAGATAGAAAAAGGCCAAGACAGTTATCGATTAAAAATATGGCTGAAAAATTTGAGAGAACAAAACCACATGTAAACGTGGGTACCATCGGTCATGTTGACCATGGCAAGACCACCCTAACAGCTGCCATTCTTAAGGTGTTGCAGTTGCAGGGCATGAAGTCTTCAAAAAAGGGGATTAACGAGATCGACTCAGCTCCAGAAGAAAAAGCTCGTGGCGTCACGATTAATCTTGCGCATGTTGAATATGAGAGCGAGAAAAGACACTATGCTCATATTGATGCCCCTGGTCACGCTGACTATATTAAAAATATGATTACGGGTGCCGCCCAAATGGACGGTGCAATTTTAGTTGTGTCTGCAGCTGACGGTCCTATGCCTCAAACAAGAGAGCATATTCTTTTGGCCAGACAAGTTGGCGTTCCTTCAATAATTGTCTTTCTTAATAAGACAGACCAAGTTGATGATCCAGAACTTATTGACCTAGTTGAAGCTGAAGTTAGAGAACTTCTCAGCAAGTATGAATTCGACGGCGACAACATTCCATTCATCAGAGGCTCTGCCTTGAAGGTTATGGAAGAGGTCAATGATAAGGACGATGAGGCTGCTAAGCCTATTATCGAACTTGTTAAAACCCTTGATGAATATATTCCTGAGCCAGAAAGAGATACTGACAAGCCTTTTTTGATGCCAATTGAAGATATCTTCACAATTGAAGGTCGTGGCCTGGTTGTCACTGGCCGTATCACCAGAGGCATTGTCAAGGTTGGTCAAGAGATTGAAATTGTTGGCGTCAGAGACACCCAGAAGACAACTGTCACGGGTGTTGAGATGTTCAATAAAAGCTTAGACGAAGGACGTGCTGGCGACAATGCCGGTATTCTTTTAAGAGGACTCAAAAAAGAAAACGTTGAAAGAGGACAGGTTCTAGCCGCCACAGGCAGTATTACTCCTCATACCGAATTTGAGACTCAAGTCTATATCCTGAGCAAAGACGAAGGTGGTCGCCACACTCCATTTACTGCTGGCTACAAACCTCAGTTTTACATCAGGACTGCTGACGTAACTGGCGAAGTTACTCTCCCCGAAGGCACAGAAATGGTTATGCCAGGCGACACTGTTACTGTAAAAGTTAAGCTTCAAAAGCCAGTCGCCCTTGAAGAGAAGTTGCGCTTCGCTATCCGCGAAGGTGGCCACACAGTTGGTGCTGGTGCTGTAATTAAAATCATTAAATAAATTGCAATAGCATGCCTAAGGCTAAAGAAGATACAAAAGAAAATACCTCGATAAGCTCGGCGAAAGAGGCTAAAAAGACCGTAGATAAGCCTAGGGCTGCAAAGCCTAGGGCTGCAAAGGCAGTAGAAAGGGTTGAAAAACCCAAGAAGACGAAAGAAAAGAAGGCTGCCATTGTAGAAGAACAAAGAATTAGGATTAAGATCAGAGCTTATGATCACCGCTTAATCGATGAATCAGCTCGAAGAATAGTCAATGACACCCTAAAGCAAGGAGCAAGTATTTGTGGACCCATTCCTCTTCCAACAGAAACGCGCAAATGGACAGTTAATAGATCAACGTTCGTTCATAAAGATGCTCGCGATCAATATGAGATGAGGATCTTCAAGCGTGTTATTGACATTATCAACCCTGATTCGAAAATTATCGATTCGCTTTCTAAGCTTGATCTGCCTGCGGGCGTTGATATTGAGATTAAATATTAATTCTTACTAATGAATCTGGATCTTAAAGTTTGCTTTTAAGATTAAAAAATAAGATTTAACCAAAAAGCCTGGTTAAATCCAGGTTTTTTGATAATAAAGCAAGATAAAAGAATAAGAACCTCGCTTGCGCGAGAACCTTGACGGGAGAATCTAAGGATTTAGTAAAATAAGAACCTCGCTTGCGCGAGAACCTTGACGGGAGAATCTAAGGATTTAGTAAAATAAGAACCTCGCTTGCGCGAGAACCTTGGGTTCGGATATTGTGAACAATATCCTCTCATTTAAGATTTAACCAAAAAGCCTGGTTAAATCCAGGTTTTTTGATAATAAAGCAAGATAATACGAAAATGTCTGACAAGAAAGATACAACTGAAAAATTTATCCTAGGGATTAAACTTGGTATGTCTCAAATTTTTGATGACAAGGCTAAGATTATTCCCGTCACTTTAGTCCAAGCCGGACCATGCCATATTCTCCAGGTAAAAAACCAAGGAAAAGATGGCTATGACGCTATCCAGCTTGGTTTTTCAACAAAAAAAAAGAGTAACAAACCTGAACGAGGCCACATAAAAAAAAGTGACGCCAAAACTAGTGGATTCAGATATATTAGAGAATTTAGATTAACTGCCCCAAGCCAAGCTAAGGCAGGAGAGAAAATTGGCGCTAATGTTTTTACTATAGGCGACAAGCTTCAGGTGACCGGCACATCAAAAGCAAAGGGTTTCCAGGGAGTTGTCAAGCGACATAATTTTCGTGGTGCCCCAGCAAGTCACGGTACAAAACACGCACACAGACAAGGAGGATCCATTGGCGCGACTGACCCAGCTCGTGTTTTTAAAGGAACAAGGATGGCGGGTAGAATGGGTTCCGACACGATTACAGTAAAAAATATTAAGGTTGTTGATATCAATGAAAAGGACAACATATTGATTCTTAAAGGTGCAATGCCAGGAAACAATAGATCGTTACTAAAACTGAAGAAAATTTAAATTCATGAAACTTAAGGTAAAAAATTTAGAAAATAAAGAATCTGAGAAAGAAGTCTCCTTCCCAGATAGTTTTATTGAATCTAAGGTTTCTCCAGATCTAGTTCACGAGATTATTCTTTCTGGTAGAAAAAACAAAAAAAGAGCCTGGGCTCACACTAAAGACAGGTCAGATGTTAGTGGTGGCGGTAAAAAGCCATGGCGACAGAAGGGCACTGGACGCGCCCGACACGGATCAAATCGATCTCCTTTGTGGCGTGGTGGCGGAGTTACTTTTGGACCAAGAAATGAGCGAGTCTTTAAGAGTAAAGTCAACAAGAAAGCTAATCGCTCTGCCTTAGTAGCCGTGCTAGCAGATTTGATAAAAACTAAAAAGATTGTGTTGATTGAAGATTTTGACATTAAAACTCCTAAAACAAAAGATTTAGTAAATAAAATTTCAAAACTTACCAATAACGGCACGAAAGAAACCGTCTTGATCATTTTTAAAAAAGCT
>Ga0075122_10001076_pt1 | contig 20202 bp, 19 predicted proteins | sample AntAceMetag02UKB_FD_69790 | JGI IMG/M metagenome (GOLD analysis project Ga0075122, IMG submission 69790) | Saline lake microbial communities from Ace Lake, Antarctica - Antarctic Ace Lake Metagenome 02UKB | ecosystem: Environmental > Aquatic > Non-marine Saline and Alkaline > Saline | place...
CAGTACTTACAAAGTATTGCTCACCTCAGATATCAATGATCCCTCCGGCACCAGCAGGGATTCCAATTATCAGACTTCAACAGGGTTTTCTACAAAAAATCTTATTCAAGAGATCAGCCCAGCTAACGGTGAAACAGTCGAATCCCCCTATAACTCAATTATAATTACTTTTACAGAGGAAATGGATACGGATTCTATTACTGTCAATTCGTCTGATACTACCTGCTCCGGCAGTATCCATATCTCCGATGATAATTTTTCATCATGCATACGTTTATCTGGGGAACCGACAGTCAGCAACAATATAAAAACATTTACTTTAACTCCCTTTGTCGGATACATCGACAGCACCACGTATAAAATCAGAATCACTAACGACATCAGAGACTCAGGGCAAGTTAGGCAGAAAGAGAATTCGGTAAGTAAATTCACAGTTGCTTTCCCCTATACCATTGACAGCTCAACAAATCTAATGTGGGAGGATGATGGAAGTTCCACAAGGAAATCCCATGGGGATATGGGCACACACTGTGATGACTTAGAGTTAGCGGGCTACAAAAATTGGCAAGTCCCTTCTCCCGGCGAGCTCACGAATCTTTTCGATAATAGAGAAATATTGAAAGACTATCAAAGTAGTAATTATTGGACAAACAAAGGGGGAACCTACGGATTTTACACGGTTATTGATTTTTCAACTGGCGAATCGGACAGCGTTTATGTAGATGGCATGAAATATAATCCCTATGCCTATATTCGTTGTGTCAGAGACCCAACCTATGATAGTTAAACCTGCAGTAGATTCAATCTAAATGATGATTACATGGCAAGGCATCAGCTGCGGTTATTATGATGATATTGAAGAATTATCCTGCGATGAAGATGGTATGGCGTATGGGACAACAATGGAGCTGAGACTGTCACAAGCTTTGAATGCAATGGGTCAGGCTTGATTCATACTGTTCCGAACAGTTGTATGTCCGATGGCGGCGGGTCTGGAATTGGAGACAACTTATTACGCTGGATTAGCAGGACTCGCTGCATAGAAGTCTGGTTTTCGTCGTTAAGCCAATTCAATGAAAATAGCGATTCTGATTAATTGGCTACACCGGGCACAAAAGTCTTTCCACCAACAATCCTCCCCGGTAACTCAATAATATCAACAAATTTAGACTTTCCACCAAAGATACCTGTGTCATTGTTATGGAAAACGTTGGCCAAACGATAATTAAGATGATTGTTAAAATCACCAATGTTGAATTATTAGGTAATGAAATAATGGAAGAAACTGAGGATGAGGCAGTCGTTTCTATTACAGTTGTTTAGGCGTGTGAGGATTTGCGTCAATATCTCTTCAACAAGCTCAGTGTCATACATACACAGCTTCCTGATCTATCTTGCTAAAAAAATATGTGTCAGCAGATTTTTTCTGTTTCGCTGAGCTCCTTTCCTGGTCTCCAATCTCCCAATTAAAATTTCCCGGTTGAACCAGTCATTTGCGCGACGCTTGGCTATATAGTCGTTAAAGCAATAAGCTTGACACCATACCGGTTTTGTATCTTCATTCGAAAGCTCCTTCGAAGGGCTTGGGTCAGTTTCATAAGGTTTTTGTTTGGATGGCAATTTTTTAACATTGTTACCGGCTTTGATTAGAAACTCATCCATAAACTTTTTGAGTTCTTCCCCATTGCCGCTTGACAGGGACATGCTGTCCTTCCTGAGGGAAGCATTCGGCTTGAAGACTGGTATCCCCGGCGTTGTGATGGCCATCCATACCTTCAGAGAATTCCCTGACAAATTTCATCCCCACTGGTACGCCTGTGACTAATCTTGAGAAAGTTCAGTCCGCTAATTGTATTTTACACTCTCTCAAAAAACAGATATGTTTCACTGTACTCGGTTGTGCCATTATCAAAATAACATTTGGACCACGTTCCCTGTTTTGAAAAGTTCACAGTAAATCCTGATATTAAGGGAAATTAGACAATGATTGAATTAGTATTTGACGAAGACAAGTGTTTTGCGTGCAACACATACGCCTGCCTGACCATGCTTGAGGATGCGGTCAAGGTTGAGGGGCTGGGGGAAAAGCTGCAGGTCAATGATATTTCCGAGATTCTAAACGATACGGAATAGGCAAATAGCAACCCTTGAAAATCAGAAATCAGGGGATATGATACTTGAATTTTCCGAACGTTGAATAAACACTGACAATTTATCGGAGATTTTATGATAAAGAAATACCAGGGAGAAGAAGCGGATACCCTTTTAGATAAAGTATACGACGCTGCTGAGCAAAATGAAAAAAATTGTACCGGCTGTGCTCAAACGGCCTTGGCCGCCCTTATGGACTCATTGGAAATTGAAAACGACGATGTTTTTAAAGCGGCCAGTGGCATGGCGGACGGATTCGGGCTGTCCGGAGGTGGGTCTTGCGGAGCCCTGAGCGGGGGGGCCATGGCCATTGGATTGGTTTTTGGCAGGGAGCGGAAAGATTTTTCGGATCGAATGGCGGCCATGAAATCCTATCTGCTGGTAAATGAACTGTATCAGGATTTCATCAATCGCTATGGAAGCTGCCGCTGCTATGATATTCAGCAGAAGCTAATGGGGAGGACCTTCAACCTTTTTGATCCAAAAGAGCTGCAGGAGGCGTCCAAACTTGGAATGAAAGACCACTGTTCTAAGGTAGTAGGGAATGGCGCCCGAAAGAGCATGGAAATAATTTTAAATAATCTGGAGGAGGAATAAATCCTTTCAAATTCCAGGAGTTTTATGTCTTTAAAATATTAAACAAGGAGAATTTAGAGATGGCTTATATCAAGCTTCCATCGGTAGATGAAGTAGACGAAAACACAAAAAAGCAGTTCGAGAAAACAAAAGCGGCCACAGGTGAAATCAACGATCTGGTTCGGATCCTGGCTACTCGTCCAGACATCATGGGAATGACCAACCAAATGGTAAAAACACTTCTACTGTCACAAACAGAATTGGATATCAAGATCAAAGAGTACATTGCCATAGTTGTTTCTCTGGAAAACGGATGCGACAGATGTGTCGGAGAACATGAAAGAATTGCAAAAATGTTAGGAATATCCGAGGAAGAGATCAACCAGTTGAAAGATGGATTCGAAAACGCCGCGCTTGAGGATGCGGTAACAAAGCTGCTCCGTTTTTCCATAAAAAGCTCAAAAGAAAGTTATAAAGTGGTACAGGAGGATTTCGACCTGCTGCGGGAAGCCGGTTACACCGACTCCCAGCTGTTGGAAACCGTAACGATTGTCAGCTACTTTAACTATATCAATACTATGTCAAATGCCATGGGGGCATAATGTCCCTGTTAAGCGATAATGGGACCATCCAAATTGACATGGGCTGGCATATCCCATAAAGTATGATTATAATGAATCCAGTGATATACTCGTATTCCCCGCCCTTTACGCTGCGCACTCAACCTATAAACAGTGATGGAAAAAGAGGACACTCCAGGAAAAATAAGCGATCTCGGGACGAGTATAAAGCTCCCCGATGATGGTCAGAAGGTGAGAGAGAGAGCTGCAGACATTCCCAAAGGACAAATTCGTACGATTGAATTTCTGAAAAGTGACGGAAATGCTGCGGTTTCCTTTGAGAATGGTATTCAACGGCTGGAATTCGAACTTGACGAAGATGATTCCAATCAGATTGCAAAAGAAATTGCAGAAGCTTTGGAAAAAGTTGACCTGTCAAAAACCGAAGAGAAAGCGGCAACCGAATTTTCAGATACATTGGAAGGGATGACCCCGACCGCATATATCAAAGATGCTGAAGATCTGATCACACTGTTGGGAAAAGATGAAAGTAAATGGCTTGACAAGATCAGTGAAGGGTATTCGGAAGAAGAGAAGGAACTACTTTCTCTGACATCATTGGCGATATTTCAGGACCTGAACGACAGCGTCAGGAAAGCACTTAAAAAAGCAATTGAAAGCACGAGCGATATACTTTTACACTATCTTCAAACAGACAGTGACCAGGCGTTGTCAGGATACATAAAAGAGATCTTTCCATTTTACAGCCATAAACCGGAAGGAAGACCCGATACTGATGTCAGTCTAGTCAGCGTGTTCAAGCTGCAGGCGGAACTAATCATTCAGGGACTCGCACGAGAAAAAGAGTTGGATGACGAATTGACTCTGAAGGACTATCCGTTTTTGAACGCGTTGCTGAACAGAGAAATTTCAGATCCCGGATCCGATTCCATGCTGTAATTACTTGCTCAGTTTCAACAGATTTTTAATGTGCTTTTTGGAGGTCAGTTTTCGCTTAACAACAATATCTCTCAATATCAGTATCCATTCTCCATTCCGACCGTTAATAGACTCGTGTATTTCCTTGGAAGGCAATGAATCAAGGACCTCTTTGTATTCAAACATGATTGCCATAGTCAGAAACGGACTCCAGGATTTGCCTTCACGCATAATATACTTAAACAACATCTCGGCGTAAGGTTTTCTTTTGCCATATGCGGTGATTTTTTGGACCTGTTCCACAAGTTCTTCTATGTCCTTCTTAAAGTCTTTTCTGGCACAAGCTCTTTCTGCAGACAGAATTGCGATATCAACGAGTCGATCCTCCCGGGTCAGTTTACTTTTATCCAGTTCATAGGTTAGTTCCACCAGCTTGCTATACGCTGCAAGTTTTAGATTGATTTCACGGCTGTTGTATTCCGTCAGATAATCATGGGAGGGTTTTCTCAAGGAGAAGAGGTCAAGCAGCATCAACCAGATACTTTCAAGTATTTTTCTTTTTCTTATTTCGGTAGAAATCTTGTTCTGACTGGCCAACATTTTCAAGGTATTAAAGAATTCCTGCAGTGTTGTTAATAATTTTCTGTCGTATTTTGAGTGGTTATCCTCAAGGAGTTCTTTCAGACGTAGCGTAAAAACGTCTCTGGTTGAGAACAGTTCATTGATAAATCCGTTGGGATAAATAAACTGATTATTCATTTCGATGATGCCTGTGATTTCGCTCGATGCCAGTTTTCTGCGGCCATAAAACAATAACTTCCTTAATCCATTGATTTTTCGCAACACTTCTTCCCACAACAAGATAAAGGATGAAATATCAGCAGTATATGCCTTTATTTCTGTAGTCTTCTCTTTTTTTGTCAGCTTCAGGTCCATTTGTTTTTTGGCCTGATCGAACAGTTCCCTTTTTTCATTGAAGAATTTTTGTGCGGCATGATTATATAATTTGTATTCAGCTTCTCTCTTCAGTTGCATTGTTTCTGAATACTTTTCCACAAACAGTGTATTGACCGCCTCAATTTGACTCTCAAGCATTTTCTGGCTATTCTGCATTGCTTTTGCCGTATTCACTGGAATGTTCCCGCTCATTGTGGGATCAAGCAGGCAATGGGTCAGTTGCGAGATCGTTTTCAACAACTGTTTTTTTTGAGATATATAGTCTAGATGAGTCTTATCTTGATGCATGGTTTCGAGAAGTTCGAAGGCTTTTTCAAAAATGCCGATTAATAACAATGCATCACTAATATCTTCCAGTAGAACGGCTTTATCCGCAAACTCATGGTCGACAAACAACCGGTCTTTACATGTTTCAATCACCCATTGGATCAGATCTTTTTCCAGATGTTTATTTATCTGTTCGAAAGGTATTTTAAAAAAACGGGCCAGTATTTTATATCTTTTGCTAAAGGTATCAACAACCTGCTTCTTATGTAATTTGGCATTTTCCGGATCTGTCTGGAGCGTGGTGGGTTTGTTCCGAGCAACGTGCAACGTTGCCTTTGCCAGCATCTTATACTGAATTCTTGAGACTAACTGGTTTTCCTGTGGGGTATACTTATAGCCGCCAAACTTGCTTGAAACGAGTTTTGGAATATGAAAAACTTTATTAGCCAAAGCATAGTCGATATGGCTGTGGGTCGCGCTATACTCAGTTAAAAAATACATGGCTAGATTGAAGGGATTCTGATGCTGATCTGCGATGACCTTTGTTTCTGGCATTGAGCACTCCTGGTTTCTCTATCAAGAACTGAGGCTTTAACGACTGTAACCGCATCTTATTCTCGATACTGTTATTTTAAACGATACATCTTTGTCCAGTTGTTCTCAAAATTATTGAATGGCTGATGGAGAAACGTCAAGATCATGAACCGTTTTAAAAGACACCGATTCCCAAAATACGTTATAGTCACAGCTGTTTGCTGGTAGCAGATGATATCATAAAAGAAAAATTGTCAAGTTATTAAGAGTGATCAATAAATATTCATTTTAACCATTTTTTCAAATATATCATTAGATTTTCGGGTTCGTTTGTTGCATTTATAAATATCATATGATAAATAGTACTTGACAAACATATCATATGATATTTTTGTATAGCCGACTGATTACAGCTATTGAGACCTAACTTGGATGAAGCGAAAAGGATCGAGGCCTCAAATTTTTTAAAAGAAATTAAAGCCTTAATCACATTGAGAGATCTTTATCTTGTTCCGAGAGAAAAGAACCACAAAGCTTTAATAATGCTCGGAATAACTAAAAAAATCTGTGAAAAAGAGATTTTATGATTGACCCCAGATAACTATCATTCTGGTCCTGACCCAGATAGAGATAAACCTGGGTATATTTGGGTATTTCACACAACGCTAAATAAACAGGAGATTTATATAAAACTCAAAATCGCGGATACAGGTAAAAAGAGGTTTGTAAAGTGCCTGTCATTTCATCCTGCAGAATATCAATTCAAATAATTACGACAAAAAAGGGGGCACCATGGAACATATTTGCCCAATGTGTGAAAAAGAAACTAAAGTTACAAAAATTAATACATCTGAAGTTTTCACGATTAAAAATGAAGAGATCACTATTCCAGTCGAGTATTTTAAATGCCTTGAATGTGATGAAGCATTTGACGATCCCAAATCTTTAGATGATCCTATCAACCGTGCCTATAGAGAATACCGGAGAGTTCATGGACTGATTCAACCTGAGGAAATAAGGGAATTTCGCAAAAGATATGGACTTACTCAAAAAGAGTTAAGCCAACTACTTGGATGGGGGGGAGCTACGCTTAGTAGATATGAAAATGGTGCTTTACAAGATGACACCCATGAAACAATATTGCGCCTAATTATGGATCCAAAAAATCTATTTCGCTTAATTCAAGATCGTCCTAGTGCTTTAACTCAGCAGAAAAGAAATGAATTAGTAGAGAAATTTGAATTATTTGACAGTGTCCAATGCAGTTTTAGGTCTATTTATGAAGAACGTTTTTCAATTCATCCACCAGATCTGCGAAATGGTTTTAAAAAACTTGATGTAACAAAACTTTTCAATCTAATAATATATTTTTGCTTAAATGGTGTATGGAAAACCAAGCTGAACAAATTGCTTTTTTACGCAGATTTTAAACATTTCAAAGATAATTCATCTTCAATTACGGGTTTAAGGTACAAAAAGTTTGCCTATGGACCTGTTCCCGAACACTACTACCATTATTTTGCGTCACTGCACCATGAAGAAAAAGCGATTAAAGTTGAAGAAGAGTCATCCTTCAATTTTACGGGAGAGATTTTTACTTCAGATATCGGTCCTGATCTTAGTATTTTTTCTACGGCTGAAATTAGAACAATGGAATTTGTTAAAGATTATTTTAAAGACTTTAATGCTTCTCAAATTAGGAACTTTTCTCATGAAGAAAAAGGGTATAAAGAAACAAACCTGCAGGAATTCATTCCTTACAATCACTCCGACTCATTGCAGATATAAAGAGTGTGCTGTAAAATTATTTGGGGTTCATTGGTGTCTAAATTAAAATTCGGAAAGATAGAGCGGAACAAATAGCTAGACTCCTCGCCATTTTTTATAACATAAGTTGGATGCTTTGCAGTCACACATTTCTGTTGTCATTTCTATCCCGTACCCCCAATATCTCAACAGGTACTCAAATGGCACAATCCCGTCAGTAATTCGTCAGTCAAACATTGCTGTTGATTTACTCCCATCGGCCAAAATATCGGACACAAAATGGGCCAAAAAATGGATTTGCAAATATATAAATACATGTTATAGTATCGTTTATGAAGGATATAAAAGCGGACATAAAACCGGACATCTCTGTGGTCGACGGAAGCGAGTCAGTCGGGCTGATAGAGCCAATGCTGATCAGCGAAAATTCACAGCACCGGACTGCACTTACGGATCAGGCTATTGAGCTGGCCTCCAGATCGGCAGGATTCCGTCGCAGCCTGCCGACCGGTCTACTTAAAGCACTTGCTGATCTGGTCCGGTCCATGAACTGCTACTACAGCAACCTGATCGAGGGGCACGATACGCATCCAGTCGATATAGAACGCGCGCTCAAGAATGACTACAACGCCGAACCTGAGAAGCGCAATCTGCAACTGGAAGCCAAAGCCCACATCACGGTCCAGAAATGGATCGATGAAGGGGGCTTAAAAAAGAAAGCCACGAGCGCGGACGGGATTTGCGAAATTCACCGCCGCTTCGGAGAACTCTTGCCGGAAGATCTTCTGTGGGTGGAGGATTCGGAAACAGGCGTGCGCGTCAAGATGGTGCCTGGTGAACTTCGCCACCGCGATGTGAAGGTAGGACGACATATCCCGGTCAGTCCCGGTGCCCTGTCCCGGTTTCTGATTCGCTTCGAGCAGGTTTACAATAACGTCGGTCGAACAGACGCCATCCTCGCTGCCGCTGCAGCGCATCACCGCCTGTTGTGGATTCACCCGTTTCTTGACGGAAATGGGCGTGTCGCTCGTCTCATGTCCTATGCGATCTTGTTGGAAACACTCGACACCGGCGGTGTGTGGTCGATAGCCAGGGGACTGGCACGTAACGATAACACCTATAAAAGTCGGCTTATGGCCTGCGACATGAAACGCCGCAACGATCTTGACGGGCGTGGCCATCTGAGCGAAGAAGCCCTTGTCGAATTCACACACTTTTTCTTGAACACCTGTATCGACCAAGTGGTATTTATGGAAGGTTTGTTCCAGCCCGAACGCCTGCGGGATCGTATCCTTAGTTGGGTAGCGGAGGAAATTCGTGCGAACACCCTGCCTCCGAAATCCGGTACTGTCCTCGAAGCAATCCTGTATCGCGGTGAGTTGCCACGCAGTGAAGTCGCAACTTTATTGAACGTAAGCGAACGCCACGCACGACGAGTGACAAAGGCGCTTCTGGACCATGAAGTGCTTACCTCTGAAAGAATTCGCGCCCCGCTTCGCCTTGGCTTTCCCGCTAAGCTTGCATCACGTTGGATGCCCGGCCTGTTTCCGGAAAAAACAGATTGACACGTCATGTGATTATCACTCCTCATAATGGATTAATCTCTTTATCTCAATCATATCTTCCTCCTCCTTAGTTCTACTTGCACTGAGCAAAATCTTAGATGTGTCGTTGACAGAAGATTTTATTTAAGAGCTGGATTTCGTGGAACTTTGATTTTACTAGTCGGAGTGAGAGGATTTGAACCTCCGGCCCCTGCCTCCCGAAACTGATTTACAGGAAAGGGAGAAAAAGGCACTCAACAGGTACTCGACTGGCACGTTCCCGTCACTGTTTCGTCAGTCAGTTTGGTCTGAATTCAGTGGATTTTGTCAGGATTTTCATTAGGATTCGGGCAGTCAAACCACTTGCTTTTTACATTCAAACCAGACAAATTGTTCCTAGATGTATTAGTAAATATAAGACGTAATGATGTATTAACTTTGAATCCATCATATGACAACCAGAAAACTGATGAAAAACCCTGTAGAGATCTACCAATCAGCAGATGGGCAAGTAGAACTGGATGTCAGTCTAAGGGATGAAACTGTCTGGCTGACTCAGTCGCAGTTGGTGGAGTTGTTTAAAAGGGACAAATCTGTCATCTCAAGGCATATCAACAATATCTTCAGAGAGGGGGAACTCGAACGAGAATCAGTTGTTGCAAAAAATGCAACAACTGCCAGAGACCAGAAACAATACTATGTTGACTATTATAACCTGGATGTTATTATCTCCGTCGGATATCGGATCAAATCCAACCGAGGTGTGCAGTTCCGTCAATGGGCAACCAAAACCTTGAAGCAACACCTGGTAAAAGGCTATACACTGAACCAGCAGAGGTTACAGAACCTGGGTGCGGATATGGAGCAATTGATGGATTTGACACAGCACACTTTACTAAGGCATGAACTGGTATCCCCCGAGGGACTTCAACTCACGAAGCTAATAGGAGACTATGCCAGAAGTTGGACCTTGATTCAGGCGTATGATGAGCAGTCTTTGGAACAACCTGAATCCAAATCCGATCAACCTGTAGTACTCCTTCAAAAAGAAGCTCTGAGCGCGATTGGACAATTAAAAACCGAGCTAATTAAACGTGAAGAAGCGTCTGATCTTTTCGGCCAGCTAACCACGAATGGTTTAGACAGTGCCCTGGGGGCTATTGAACAAACTTTTGACGGAAATCCACTTTACCCGACCATAAATAACCGGGCGGCGCATCTACTATATTTCATCATCAAGAACCATCCCTTTACTGACGGGAATAAACGGATCGGCTCCTTTCTGTTTCTACTCTACCTGGAGAAAAACAGGGCATCTCTGTTGTCGAATGGGACACCAAAGATTTCTGACAACGCCATGGTACCCCTGGCGTTATAGATAGCGGAAAGTGATCCCCGACAAAAGGAGTTGGTGATACGGTTGATAAGCCACTTGTTAGAAGAAAGTAACTGAAGTAAGCTCGAAAATCGGACCACTTCATCAAAGGTGTCTCACTCACATTGGCACAGAGGGACTAGTCGCAACTTGTATCGATTATGGAGACTTTCAAAAATCCCAGCAAACTCTTGCTCCAGTTTCACAGGTTTCAAAACTTCCACCTTGTCCTCGAAAACCAGTAGCCACTGGCGCAGTTCTGAGGTGTTCTTGACCGTGGCTGTCAGGAGAACGGAATCGTTGTTCAGATCTTTCATCGCCTGGTCCTCAGAAAGGCGGGTCTCATACAGATGCGCAGTGGTTGTTCGGTCGAAAACCATTTCCAGATTGATCGATTTGAACAAACATTGTTATTGCTTAGAAACTCATTGCTGTAGAAATCGGACTAACGCAGCACTTGTTCTTTAGTACACACATGGTTTTGAAGGTATAAGGTAGCAGACATTCTATCTGAAAGGAATGAATTGATATTTGGTGAAAAGAAGAAGAAGTTGTTGGGACTACTGTTGGGACTGGAATTATTTAAAATGTGAAATTTTCGTGAAGTCTTGATTTTACTGGTCGGAGTGAGAGGATTTGAACCTCTGAGGATATAGTGGACTGATTTATTAAATGTATTAAAATAGGCATAATTTTATTACTCCCAAAAACGTGACTTGGAGTGTTTCTTTCCTTTGTTGTTGATATTATGTCCTTTATATTACTGTTTTGATGGTAAGAAAGCAAGCGAAGTCCAGAAGAAAAATAATGAAGTCAATAAAGAGGAAAAGGTATTAATGGTGAGTGTTGAATTCTTTTTCTAGAAGATGTTCAACTATGAAGGAAAATTTGAATATAGTTACTAAAGTTTCGAATTTGAATAAACTAGCTATAAGCCAATACTGAAAGGACTTATAGGCCATAAAGCTGGCAATAATAGACTAATTGACAGCTAAATTTGACCTTTTTTCTCGGAGAGATCTAGCCGTCGGATCTCTTCCGGGTGTATTCCCAGAGCGAATTGTTATAGTCTTCGGAGGTTTCCGGCTTAGTTTACTGGCCGTTTGGATCAACTCTGGATGGGTCTCTTGATAACCCTTCTACCCTTTCCGCAAATACTTTTTTATCATGTTTTTGCCCCTTTCGGTAAACTCATCGAGAATCTGAATCTGTGTGTTCTTCATTGTCAGCTAACAAACCGTAGATGATCGTTGGAACTGAAATAAGGAGGGCTGCAATATTTCATTGATTACAAAATTTGGACGGACGTTTTCGATTATTTCATCAAGTCCACATATAACATTCAACATTTGACTAAAATCGACTGATTGATTTTAAAGCTGTTTTTTTGTAAAACAAAGCGAGGATGACACATCAGAAAGACCAAATTCTGCTAACCTATTTTTGTCTACGATTGCTGTGATTTCCCTATATACATTTCCAAAATTGTGGTTTTTAAAAAAGTTGAAATTGCTACGGAAGAATTTTGATACCCCAAGGATATTACCCGTTAATCCGAGTTATTTTGATTGCAATATCATTTTTTCGCTTTTTTCATCGATTATCCTGAATAAGATTTCAATGCCAAAGTCTTCTACCACATGTTTTTGACCGGGCAGGGAGTTAAGCTCATCGCCCTGCTCAGACGAGGCAAAAAGCTGCTTGAGCAGGTAGAGGACCTTCAGCCCTGGGCACGTATCAATATTCCTCACGATAAACGGAAATACCCGAATCCGTACGTGCATGAATCCATGGTCAGCCTGAAATACTATATCGGTTATGTCCGTCAGATTATCATCAAGGGGAATGGTCGCGAGAAACCCATTTTTTTGATCACCAACGATCTGGATACCCCTGTTGAGATGATCGTTGGGGACTACTCCCCTCGATGGCGGGTTGAAAATGTTATTGCCGAAGGCGTCAAGTTTTTCTCGCTCAATGCCTTATCCTCTCCAATACTGACGAAGGTTCACTTCGATGTCGTCATGACCATGATTGCAGATACACTGTACAGTATGCTGTCTCACGAACTTCGGGGATTCGAGAGTTGTGATACCCCGAAGATATTCAGAAATTTCGCCCGGGGAAAGGCGAAAATAACAATCGACTCTGAAAATTTGACCGTCACCTATCCCTGTAAAGCTCATAATCCCATCTTAAGGGATGTGCCTTGGCACCGTCTTCCATCGAAGCTTTCATGTTTGAACGACTACCAAGTCAATTTGAATTTCAAATAACGTCATGAACCGCCAAATTCTTATATATTGTGATGGTTAAAACGAGCGCGAAAATCAGTGTTAAAGTGTTACCTTGCCAGGGAATGAATAGTTTTTTTAAGTTAAACTCAGGAAAAAATACGATCAAGAACTATAGGCTGTTTTTGACCAGGGTTGACGAAAATTTCGGGCAACAGGCCATTAAGTCCCGACCTCCGACTTCTGACTTCTGCCATCTACATAGGCGACATACACCAAAGCCACCGTGCGGTAAACAAAATGGGCCATTTTGGTATACGGCAGGCAAGCAATGAGGTTGAAGGCTAGAACCAGATGTATGAAATACATAGCCACGGCCACTGTGGGCCAATCGGCCAGGCGGATGAACTGGGTGAGCATGCCGGTGACACCCAGGCCCAAGGCCAGGGCCAGAATGTACCAGTCGAAATAGGAGTTGTGCCCGTTTGTTGATTCCAGGCGATTTTTGATCAGCAGGAGGCTGCCAAGGATAAGGGCAATTCCGGATAGGTTCGCAAAGATCTTTACGGGATTAAGTTGCGGATAGGGGCCATGGCTGTCAAGGACATACAAGGCAAAGACAAAGGCGCCGGCCACCACAGCGAGGTTGACAAAGGAAAACGACACCAGCATATGGCTGAATTTACGTTGCTGGTTCTCGTCGCAGTTCGCCAATTTAGTGTGGGTGATGATTGTCGGCAGGGTAGTTATTAATGCTTTCAAGAACTCAACTGGCTTTATGGGATCGCTATTGTCCAGTCCTCTCAGGAGGTAGTTGGCCCGCATGTCAGCCAGCAGGTTACGGATACCCGTGAAGAAAACAAGGCCGACCAGGAGCGTCAGCGGGATGTAGATCATTTCGATCAGCACCACAGGAAAGAATTGGGCATACACGATAAGGCCGCCGTCGTTCTGTAGGTTGAGGAGCCCAGTGGCAAAACCGACAGCAAGGATGACCAATGCCGGAAGGATGAACAGCAGCGGTAGCATCCTGGGATCGTTCCAGAGGCGTCCCAAAATAGCCGGTCGGGCATACTTCAGAATGGAGATATGCCGGATGGCTGCCATGACGTTGCCCGGTTTGGCGCCGCGGGGGCAGAGGACCGAGCAGTCGCCGCAATCGTGGCACTGCCAGATATCCGGGTTGCCTAACAGGTGGTCTTTCAGACCCCAGGAGGCCGCGATCATTTCTTTACGCGGAAACGGCTGCTTATCAGATGAAAGAGGGCAGATCACCGAACACGTGCCGCACTGGAAGCACTTTTTCATGCTATCGCCGCCGTTTTGAATGATGGTTTTGATAAATTTTAGATCAGGGTCTACAAGGTATTTTTCAGTCATACTTCCACATTATTGAAGTTGGGTTAAATGGTTTGCTCCAGAAGTTTTTCCGGCAAGTCCAGCATTCTCTCCTAATAATATCAGGGCGGAGAACAGAGTCTTGCCGGATAATTACATTTTCTCCTGTCTCTTTGCATTTTGTTGTTTGCTGGCCTCTTTCATACAGGCCTGACATTTACTATTTGTTTCTCTGAGTATTCTGTGAACTCCTTTTGTTAAAAAAATAGTTCAAATACCGCGACCGCGATGGGTACAGTCACTTTTAGTACTACTAATAATATCAGTATGAAGAATAGAATTATGTAGAATGATTCTATTTTATTTAGTCTCTTTTCATTTTGCTGTTTGCCGGCCTCTTTCATACAGGCCTGACATTTACTATTTGTTTCTCTGAGTACTCTGTGGACTCCTTCATTTGAAGCTTTGATTTGATTATTCATTTTTTCATATCTCCTTGTTACATATCACGATTTTTTTTGAATAGTTTTACATCATTGCAAAACCTACTCACTGTATTCCTTCACCCGAATTGTAATTTTATACAGTATGGTCAAAACCAGCATGCCGATTGCGGCTATACCAGCTAAGATTAGCAGTTCATGTATACTGGGGTGTGTATTCGATAATCCGATGTAGTGGTAACGGAATAAAGCCCCCTGCTATCATCCCAAGCCCTTTATCAGTCCAGGTTCCACTTTCCTCTGTCTCTTCTTTGCGCCCCATGATTGATGAAAAGTCTGAAAGGAGTACGGTTATCTCTCAATGAAAATATGGTTTGCAAGAGGCATGCTATAAATATTTTTTCATAAATTTTAGTATGTTAGGAAAAACATTGATGTTTTTTGTTATATATGCCAGAAATATATTGCATATATGGTGTTTTTCGATTTTATGTCACATGCGACAGATATTAGGAGGGAGGAGTGACAATTAACGATATGGAGTTCATCCAACAGGCGTCTAAACGAATCTGCGGTAACTTGGACGCAAAAGCTATGCTGACAGACATCCGCAAGTATCTTGAAAATTTCATGCCCGCTGAAAGCGTGGATTTAAATATCTATGAGCCGGAAAGCCAAAGCCTTCGTAATATCGCTTCTGCGAGTTATTCTGAAACGCCATTGCGTTATCCGGCCAGGTTATCCAAAGAAGCCGTACTATTTGTAGAAACAGGTAGTTATGGCCCGGTGGTGAGCATAATTAATCGGTCGGAACTGCAACCAGTGGCAAAACATCTTGAATTGAAAGCAAAACAACAACCCCTTTGTTTTCTGGTTCTACACCTGAAAGTAGCCGGAAGAAATATCGGTGAACTTGTGATTTCAGCGCAGGGTCGGGACTTGTTTCGCAAAGAGCAAGCCCGTTTATTGGAACTCCTTCACGATCCTTTTGCCATTGCCATTACAAACATTTTAAAGCACCAGGACGTCCTTCACCTACAAAAGAAGCTATCCGATGATTACAGCTATCTGGCCAACGAATTACACCAGATTTCAGGGACCGAAATTATTGGTGAAGAGTATGGATTAAAACCTGTCATGGAAAAGGTTCGACAAGTAGCCCTGTTGGATAGCAATGTGTTGCTCTTGGGCGAGACCGGTACGGGCAAGGAGGTCATCGCCAATGCAATCCACTATTCATCCCTGCGGCACAGCGGCCCACTTATAAAGGTCAATTGTGGGGCGTTACCCGAAAACCTGGTTGATAGCGAACTCTTCGGTCATGAAAAGGGGGCTTACACCGGCGCCGGAACAACCCACCGAGGCCGATTCGAGAGGGCTCATGGAGGCACGATTTTTCTCGATGAAATTGGTGATCTTCCCCTTTCTGCACAAACACGGCTTTTACGCGTAATTCAGGATAAAACCATTGAGCGAGTGGGAGGCAACAATCCAATCAAGGTGGATATTCGCATCATCTCCGCCACACACAGGGACCTGCAGCAGATGATCCTTGAAAAATCCTTCAGAGAAGATTTATGGTTTCGGCTCAACGTTTTTCCTATAACGATTCCACCGCTGCGACATCGAAAATTTGATATCCCTGCTTTGGTCAAGCACTTCGTTCAAAAGAAATGCCGCGAGATGAAAATTCAGGCCCATCCGACGATCTCATCTATTCAGATGAAAAAGCTAATGAACCATGATTGGCCAGGGAATGTAAGGGAATTGGAGAATTTGGTCGAGAGGGCTCTCATACGTGATTTGACCGGCCCTTCTAATGAAGGTATAATTTTCGACGATGTAAGCAGGCCTCCACAACAATCCCAGCCTCTAAACCCCAATCTTGAACAAGAGGTATCCACCCTAGATGAGGTGATGCGGAATCATATCGAAGATGTTCTTCTTCTGTGTAACAACAAAATCGATGGCCAAAATGGGGCTGCCGGTCACTTGGGTGTGAACCCCAGTACACTCAGGCACCGTATGCGTAGGCTTGACATCGCGTTTGGAAAAAAGAAGAAAAGTAAGTGAAAGTCATACACCACTGGCTAAACCAGTGGTTTGATTATTTAAGCCGCTCAAAGTGTCGCAGAAGCTGAAAAGATACCCATGGAACTATGCGAATTCGATCTGCGCTGCCTGGATGCGCATTTTCACCTGCGGTGTTTGTCAACGTAGTGATGTGGTCAGGTAAAAATGGACAAAAAAATAAACCATATCTTCCATACTTTTCTTTTTGTAATCACCCTGGGGGGAGGGGATTGCTGTAGTTGCTTTTTTAGCCTGTGATTGAAAAGTGGAGTGGTGATAAAGTGGTGAAAATTCTTACTGAGATCTTGGATTTATTCTGGGGGGCTGGCCAACTACACGGTCACATAGACGCTAATCGAGCGAACACTATGTCGTGTAAGTGTTTGTATTTATGGTCGGAGTGAGAGGATTTGAACCTCCGGACCCTGCCTCCCGAATCTGATCTACAGGAAAGGGGCAACAGGCTTGATTTAGATGAAAAGTTTTATTTTTTCAATATATTGTATTTGATTTATTAACTAGAAGTCGAAGGGATTTGTCTTTGAAAAGGCACTCAACAGGTACCTGAATGGCACCCTCTCGTCAGTATTTCGTCAGTAAATAAACCAGGCAATTTGTAGCTGTTTCAGGAGGGGTTAGTAATGTGAAAGTAGTTCCAGAATAATAGGCTCTATTTCTGGAAGGTCTTCAGTTGCGGTTTTCCATACAATGGTTAGATTGACACCGGAGTAGTCGTGGACCAACTTATCCCTCATTCCAGATATCTCACGCCAAGGTATGGTTGGCTGATTTTGCTTGATTTCATCAGGTACTTTTTTGGATGCTTCACCGATGATTTCAATGGCACGAATTACGGCATAAACAGTCTTTTCATCAACCCTGAATTGCTCGAAGCTGATCTCCTTAATGAATTGATCAACTTTTCGAATCTCTCTTGCAATATCCTCAAGGTAGTCTCTATGTTTCCGATTAATCGTCATATTTGAACAGTATCTAATAGAACGTTTTCTGCTATTCGAGGTCTTAACGAGTCACGAATAACGAGATCGACTTTAATCCCCAACAGGTCCGATAGCCGATTTTCTAGTTCAAGATATTTAATCAGACCAGGCAACTCGGAATACTCGACCAAAATATCCAAATCACTCTCACTTCTCTCCTGTCCTTTCACATAAGAACCAAATAAGGACATAGACTTAACCCTATACTGCTTGGAAAGAACTGGCATCTGATTTCTTAACTCGTCTTTTATTTCAGATATTGTCTTATTCATAATGGATGATGTGGTCAAGTATAGATGGATACGAATTTTAGTTGCATTTTTCTATGCATATTTTGTGAATCCTTTAGCTCAATCATAAACGCAATTCATTGAAATGTAAAATTCAATAAAGTCAAATTGCTTTACCACGATTTCAACGCTTTATCGAGTTTTTTAACACTAGAGTTTCTACGATGAGCATCTCAAGTTTGCAAAGTACGGTTCCGGTTCTTTCATACAAGCTGGAGAAATGTGAGCCGCAATTCAGTAAGTGCAAAATTCACACATACTGTCAGCGACGGCAAAACACAACCGCATTTCATTATAAACAGAGGAGTTAGAGCAAAAAAGCACTATGCAAAAAATGCATAGTGCTAGCTCAGATAATCCGGGGCTATAGCGCTCAGTTAAATTAGCCCCCCTTTGCTCAGATAAATTAGTACCCCCCGGTGGTTTTGGGTCAACCGATCACCTTGCGTTTTTCTCCTCAATTCTTTTTCCACATCCCATTATCATCACATCTTGTCTGACCTGTATTAAAAAATCGGCTTAAATTCGTCTCTTGAATTCAAGCGAAGGAGAGAGCGATGCCGAATATTCGAAAGAAGCGGCCTTGCGGCATATGTCGCCGTTGGTTTCTGCCCAGGCCGCAGGCAAAAGAACATCAGGTAACTTGTGACAACCCAAAGTGCAAGAGAGAATGGCACCGTCGGCAATGTGCAAAGTGGAATGAAAAAAATGCAGACTATTTCAGGACCAACTATCTGCAGAAAAAATTAGAGTCCGCCCGGCTAAAGGAGCAGTTACCTCCCATATAAACCCGGAAAGGCCGAAAGACATAGCTTTTTCGAATCCCAGAACAGTGAAAATCGCCAGGCCGATTGCATCGGCAATTAGCATCATAACACCGGGAATCCGGAAAAATCTGACAAAAAAGAAAGTCAAGATGGCGGCGGACGTGGCGACCAGTAGATAGTCCGGTTCGGTGATCCAGAATATGGGACCACTTGATATCAGTATATCTCGAATGGTGCCACCTCCCAACGCTGTGACCGTCGCCAAAACAACAACGCCGAACAGATCCATCTGTTTCCGTCCAGCAGCAAGCGTACCACTAATCGCAAATACAACTATGCCCAAAAAATCGAGTATCAGTAAGATTTGATTCATTCCGGTGTTATGTCAACTCCCCAAAGCCGTATAAATGGAGCTAAAATTGGGGGATATGTGCTGGTTATATGCACCCTGATTTCATCGGGATCAGGGTGTAGAGTTCATAATGGTGTTTAAATTTGATACACTGCGGTAACAATTCAAATGCCGCGGAATTGGTAAACAGGCGCGTCTATTGAGATATTGGTGTCAACCGCCACCGATGGGTGGGATTATTTCAACCGAATCGCCATCCTCAATCTGTTGATCCAACATGGCTTGACTGCTATTGATGCTCAGCGAGCCGATTTCATCAAGCGGCAGGCCGATAGTTTCGATCAGATTCATGACATTTGAGCCGGCTTCAATCCGAACACTACTGATCAGTTGTTCGGAGTAGTTGATAAACCGTTTGACTTTAACCGTTATCATGAATCCTCATCAAGCAACCATGCAAGGTTCAGTTCAACCAGCTTGGCAAGAGTGGGTTTACCGTTTTCGTCCCAGCCGGAAATGGCATAATACAGATCCAGCGCTTCACGGAACTCTTTGGGATCAATTCTTTGTCCTTTGAGTGGGCCATCGGGCAAGGGCTGGTGCCAACGACGGATTAACCGGTCGTCTTCCGGACCAAATCCTTCGCGACAGTTGAACCAACGTTGCATGACGTTGCCCCGTTCTGAAACCTGCATCATATCATATAGGCTGGTATCCCAACCGGTAATGGCACGGACCAGGTCCACGAGGGGTTGGAAGGTGAGTGCATGGATGGGAAGCGAGCAGAAATCACAGATACCGAAGCAATTGTTAATCTGGCGCGCTTTCTGTCCGACTGCAAAAAACCGCACTTTTTCTAAATCCGTTTTCAGGGGCTCAACCGGTCGGTGCAATCCTACGGCAGACAGTTTGCTGATGGCATCTCCCTGAAAAGCAACATCATGACCAATTTCCATGTGATCGGCCCCCGTCGGCGACAGGGCATACCCCATTGCCATACCGGTCTTTCCCCGGCCATCATGCAGCGGTAACTC
>Ga0075122_10001077_pt1 | contig 20197 bp, 22 predicted proteins | sample AntAceMetag02UKB_FD_69790 | JGI IMG/M metagenome (GOLD analysis project Ga0075122, IMG submission 69790) | Saline lake microbial communities from Ace Lake, Antarctica - Antarctic Ace Lake Metagenome 02UKB | ecosystem: Environmental > Aquatic > Non-marine Saline and Alkaline > Saline | place...
AATGACTTTTTATTTTTTGAGATGTTTGGGTATATTAATAATTAGTTTTGCTTTATTTAGGCCTACGATAAATCATTTTGGTAAAAAGAATGCATTTTATATTTTTTTAACAGGTCTTATGTGGGTTGCATATAGAACAGTTGTTTATTATGGATATTCTAGTCTTGGAATAATTTCGACAACTTTGGGTATTATGCTTGGTCCAATTTTCATATATGCGTTAGCTTGGATATTTTTGAAAGATAGAATAAGTTGGAGAAATTTTGTGGCTTCAATTGTGATTTTAGGTTGTGTTCTTTATGGTATATTCGCTTAGATTAAAAATCTGTCCTCATTCCTTTTGGAAGTCCACCAGTAGAGTCCATATTTCCTTTTGTATTTTTTGCAGATGCTATAACATCATCTATTCGTAAAATTAAAGTTGCGACTTCAGATGCAGATGAAATTGCTTGAGATTTTATTTTAACAGGTTCAATTATTTTAGCATGTAAAACATTTTCTATTTTATTTGTGAAAAGATTTAGTCCAGCATTTTTTTGTCCTGAATCATGTAGGGATCGTAGTTCTGTTAAAACATCAATTGGATCTAATCCAGCGTTTTCAGATAACGTTAAAGGTATAAATTCTAGTGCGGATGCAAATTCATTTATTGCTAACTGTTCGCGTCCACTCAATGTGTGTCCATAGTCTCGTAATCTTTTTGAAAGCTCCATTTCGATTGCACCCCCTCCAGGTACAACCAGCTTTGTTTTAAGTGTTGATAATAAATCTCCTAATCCATCCATTAGTGCCCGTTCTATTTCGTCGATAATATGATCTGTTCCGCCTTTAATTAAAATTGTTAAAGCTTTTGGATTTGAACATCCTCGAATATATGTTAAAAATTCATCTCCGTGTTTTTTTTCTTCAACAATTTCAGCGTTTCCTAATTCATTTAAAGTTAATTCATTTAGATTGCTTACAATTTTTCCATTTATTGCTTTTGCAATTTTTCGCATATCGCTTTGAGCAACTCTTCTGCAAACGTAAATATTTTCTTTTGAGAATAAATATTGAGCGTAATCGTCAACTCCCTTTTGGCAGAATATAACATTTGCTCCTGTTTGCTTTATGTGGAATACTATTTTTTTTATTGTTTCTTCTTCTTGTGACAAGAAGTTTTGTAATTGTTCAGGTGAGGAGATTGATATTTTTGTTTGGATTTCAGGATTTTTTAATTCAAGTGGAAAATCAACTAAAGCTATTTTTGGATTTGAGATTTTTGAAGGCATATCTTGTGATGTTTTTTCTTTATCTAAAACTATTCCGGAAATTAATTCAGTGTTTTCAATTTCTTCTCCTCGTAGTTTTTCAATTTTTATATTTTCTAAATCAAAATTATTTTCATTTTTAATTTGGAGAATTGCTTTTACTAAAATTTCAGATAATTTTTCTTTAGAACTTTCAGCACCTTTTCCAGTCATGGCAGTCATTGCAATTTGTTTTAAGATTTCATGATCCTCAGGTTCTATTTTTAATGAAATTTCTTTTAAGATTTGTTGGCATTTTTTTGCTGCTAATTGGTAACCTTTTGTAATTAAAGTTGGATGTATTTTTTGATCTAATAATTTTTCAGAATTTTCTAAAAGCTTTCCTGCTAACATTACAGCTGTTGTTGTTCCATCTCCAACTTCAGATTCTTGCGTTTTTGCAACTTCGACCATCATTTTTGCAGCGGGATGTTCAATTTGCATTTTGTTTAAAATTGTTGCCCCGTCATTTGTAATTGTTATTTCATTCGTTGGAGAAACTAACATTTTATCCATTCCTTTTGGTCCCAGTGTTGTTTTAATTATTTCAGAAACCATTTTTGCAGCAAAAATATTATTTCGTTGCGCATCTTTTCCAATCATTCTTTGAATATCTTCAGGCATTAAGTTGGGTTGTTTAGATGTCATAAAATTATTTGGTTTGACTTTATTTAAAGATTATTGTGATAAAGTGAGTGTTTAGTTAAATATTTAAATAAGATTTAATTGTTTTAGGTATGGCAGAAAAAGATACGGTGTTTGAGAGTAAGATAAAGTATGGAGGTGTTTTCAATTTTTCAGATTTTTATTCGTTTGCGCACGAATGGCTTAGTGAGGAAATTGGTCTTACGGTTGCAGAGGGAAAGTATACAGAAAAGATAAAAGGTGATTCTAAAGATGTTGAAGTAGAGTGGGAATGTTCTAAAAAAGTTACAGATTATTTTAAATTTGTTATTGATGTTAAGATGATAATTAAAGGAATGAAGAACGTTGAAGTAAATAAAAGTGGTGTTAAAATTAATACAAATAAGGGTACGATTGAACTTAAGGTTAAGGGGGTTTTGGTTCGAGATTATGATGGAAAGTTTGAAGGAACAGCTTTTAATAAATTTTTAAGAAGTGTATATGAAAAGTGGATTATTGCATCAAGAATTGATGAATTTGAAGGTAAACTTGCGGGAGCGTGTGATGAATTTTTAGGACAATCGAAGGCTTATTTCGATATATCAGGCAAGAAGTAGGAGCTAAATTACCGAAATCCTTATATAGATTTTATAATTGAATTTTTTATGAAAAAGGTAATTAGTATTTTAATGTTGATTTTTATATGTCAGTTCGCGTTAGCGATAGATTTGGAGATTGAAAAAGAGACAATTAATAATATGATGATTTCAGATTTGAATGTTCCGGCTATTTTTAATTTGGAGATTACAAACAATGGAGATTCAGATGATTTTCGTTTTTATAATTTGGTGGGATTTGAACTTTCTCCGAATGAGTTAGTTCGTATAAATTCAGGCGAGACAAAAAATATTGAATTTAAGGTTTTTCCAAGGGTGGGTTTTGATCATAATGGCATGTATATATTAGAATATGTTATTAGGGCAAGCGATGTTACAGAAATTGAAAGACAAATTTCGTTTAAAGTTATTGAATTTGGCGAAGCTTTTGAAATTGGTGCAGGGGAAATAAGTCCAGAATCTAATTTATTGGAGATTTATATAGAAAATAAAATGAACTATGATTTTAATAATTTAAGTGTTGATTTTAGTTCAGCTTTTTTTAATTTTCAGGAAGTTGTTAGCTTGAGTGCTAATGAAAAAAAGAGTTTTGATGTTGAATTGAAAAAAGAAGATTTTAAAAAATTGATGGCCGGATTTTATACATTGAATGCGAAAGTTGTTTCAGGAGATGTTGAGGGAAATACAGAAGGAACGATTAAATTTACAGAGAAGGATATTGTTGAAACATTGCAAAGGGATTATGGTTTTATAATTAATACAAAAGTTATTAAGAAAACTAACGAGGGGAATGTTGTACTAAGTTCGCAAACTGTTATAGGTAAAAATATTTTTTCAAGATTGTTTACAACTTTTAATACAGAGCCTGAATTAATTGAAAGGCAAGGGATGAAGATTTATTATACATGGATTAGAAATATAAAACCAGGTGAGGATTTGGAAATCATTGCTAGAACGAATTGGTTGTTTCCTTTTTTGATTGTGTTTTTCATAGTTGTTATAATTGTTTTTGTTAAGAAAAGTTTGAGGTCGGATTTGGTTTTGAAAAAACGTGTTTCATTTGTTAAAACAAAAGGTGGTGAGTTTGCACTTAAGGTTAATTTAGTTGTTAAAGCTAAAAATTATGTTGAGAATGTGAAAATTACAGATAGGCTTCCTTTGTTGGTTAAATTGTATGAGCGATTTGGAAGCGAGAGGCCTTCGAGTGTTAATCATAAGGCGAGACAGATGACATGGAATTTTGAGAAGCTTGAGAGGGGCGAGACAAGGGTGTTGTCATATATTATATATTCAAAGGTTGGAATATTGGGTAGATTTGTTTTACCATCAGCTATGGCAATTTATGAGAGAGATGGAAAGATGCATGAAATGAATTCTAATCGAGCTTTTTTTGTTACAGAGAGTAAGGTTTAGTTATTCAAAATACCAAGCTCTATTTTTAGGAAAACTTTCAATTATTCCAACTTTTTTTAACAATGGATTAATATCTTTTTTTACTTTTTTATAAAGTAATTCTGCTATTTTTTCTGCAGTTGGATTGGAATCCATTTTGTATACATTGTAATTATTTTCTTTAAAAAATTTAATTAATTTAACATCTTTTTTATTTAATAACATTGCATGGTCTAAATTTTTGTTGATCCATTTTTTTATTTTTGTTTTAATTGGCCCAAAATCGATCAGCATATCACTCTTATCTAATTTGTTTCCTTCGAAAATAAATATTGCGGTATAAGCTTCTCCGTGCGGATTTCGACATTTTTTATGTCCTCCTGTTCGATGTCCTGATTTGAATGTTACTCTTACTTCTATCTTGTACATGATTTAATATACGTAAGGCTCTTTTTAAAATTATTGACAATTCGTCACAACAATAATCTTTAAAAGTGCTGGAATGATTCTTAATATTAACCCTTTGTGGATTCGCCACAAAGAAAAACCCTCTGTGGCTCAGTGGTAGAGCGCTTGGCTGTAGATAACTAAGGTGGAGATTCGCTTTTGCGACTAACTATGAAACCCTAAAAGTCAAGATACTTAATGGTTCAGCAGAACCCGAGAGATCCCCAGTTCGAATCTGGGCGGAGGGATTATATATGGGATACATTTGTATCCCATGGTTTTTTATCTAAAAAGTTATATAGTTGCGAGGATTTAATGTTTAATGAGAATAGAATTAAGAAAATATATAGAAAGTGATTTGGATAGACATTTGGAATTATTTTTAATGAATGGCATTTGTAAAAAAATAGATAAAAAAATAAAAATTCAAGAGAAGGATTGGCTGAAAAAAGTTATTGAAAATTATGAAAAAGAGGAGCCAGATTTTTTTGTAATGGCCATAATTTTGGATGGTGAGTTGATAGGTAACTTAATTGCTGAAAAAATAGATTATAAAAATAAGATTTCAGATGTTGGATTTTGGATAGGGGAAAAATATTGGAATAGAGGCATTGTTACAAAAGCTTTAAAGATTTTTTTAGATGAGATTGTAAGAAAATTTGAGTTTGTAAAAATATTTGCTTATTGTAAAAATAAAAATATTTCTTCTTGTGTTGTTTTAGAAAAAACGGGCTTTTGTCTTAATAGGGAAGATAATAATATGAAGATATATACAAAATTAATTAGATAGATTAATTTATTTTTGGGTATAATTTGTTAGAAATTTATCTAAATTTTTAAAATCTCTTGTGATTATTTCATCATCTATAATAAATCCAATTTCTTCTAGTCCATCTTTAGTATTAATATTTATGAGATATTTCGCAATAAAATGATTGCCTGATGGACCTCGTTTTTTAATTTCATCAATTACATATCCTTCTTCTTGGAGTTTTTTAATTAAAATATTTTTTCTAGATTGCAATATTCCTTCTCCAATATCACATATTTCTTCAGAATTTTTATATAATGAAAAAACTTTTCCAGATTGTCTCATTTTATTTCCCAATAAATTCTTTTAACAATTTAACACATTCTTCTTTTTTGGATGGTAAGAAATTTATTGAACCTGCGTTTTTATGTCCGCCACCTTCAACAAAAGCATTTGGTAATTTTTTATGTAGTAATTGAATTAGACTATGTACTGAAAAATTTGCTTCATCTGTTGCTCGTAATGTTATTGCAGTATTCATAATTCCAGCTGTAACTAAATTTGTAATACCTTTTTCTTTTTGAAGTGCGTCATGAGCGAGTCCAATTGCTCGTCCTGGCTTTGGAAAGAATCCGAATCCTGGAAATGTTTCATTGATGTTTATAGATTGCAAAGTTGTTTTTCCAATTTTTTCCAATTTTGCATTTGATTGTCCAATCGCCAAACCTTTTTTATCCAAATTTCTAATATATGGAGCCATTAATCCTACAAGTTCTTTTTGTTTTTCACGTGGTTCTCCAAATAAGACTTCAATATATTCTCGCACTTCCATGAATCTAACTTTTGCTGAAACATATTCAATTACTAATGAAATGTTATTTAGTAATTCTTTAGTATATCCAATTTTCCCAGCTATTTTCAAATATTTTTCCATAATTTTTGGATTTTCTAATTCAATTCTGTCAGCAAATCCTGCTAATGCTGGAATTTGTTCAATATTTTTTATAGACGGATTTATGAATCGTGCTAATTCTGCACAAAGCATTCCTGCTGAAAAACTTGATCCGCTTTCGTTAACTAAAAAAGGATTGATGTGAACTAAAACTTCATCTGAGATTACATCTTTTTCGAAAAAATGATGATCAACAACGATAACGTCTGCTCCGTGTATTTTTGCTTGTTTGATTCCCATTAAATCTTCTTGACTTGATCCATTATCTGCAATTATAATTAATGGCATTTTGTTTGAGAATTTTGCAACGTTTCGAAGTGAGTTTGCGGTATCTCTAATTGAATCATCAATTTCGTAGAATGGTGCTTGACATGGTGCTCTTGAAAAATATTCCCATGCAGCTTTTACTCCGCTGTGTTGTTTTTGAATTAAAGGAATGATTGCTCTTTCTAATGCAAATCCTGAACAATATCCATCAGTATCGTTGTGATGCCTTACTATTATTGGTCGGCTTTGAATGATTGCTAATTTAATTTGAGTTGCAGCCTCTATAAATTTATCTTTAAGTTTATTTACTATTAGTCCGTCTACCATAAATGGAATTGGTTTTGCTTGAGCTCTTTTTAATTCAATTGCTTTTATTTTATCTAAAAACATTTGTTTTCTTTCTTCTGGCAATTTTACTATTTTTTGAATTGAGCCCTCTAAGTCTCCTTGGAATTCATCGATTTTTACAGTTGATTTTATAACATCACCTTCTTCTATTTCAGGATATGCTCTTTCTCCAGGTCCAATAAATCCTTTTAGTCCTAATGATCCAGTTCCGTCTGATACTACAAAAATTGTTGGACCTCCAGTTTGAACTATCCTTTCCACAATTCCTTCCACAATTGCGTTCTTTTTTGCCAACTTCATACTAATGTTTCCAATATCATATTTTGCGTTTAAAGTTGGTTTTGAATTATTTTTCTTTTTCATTATATTAAATCAATTTTTTTAGTTAAAAGGTTATGGGTTTGTTTATTCATGTGATAGTTTAAAAGGCGGTTATGATTATTTTAAAAATGAATACTAAAAAACATGCAATATATGGAATAATATTTTCAATAGCTTGTTTGGTATTTTTTAACATAATTGATATCAATAGGGCTTTGATTATTTGGGTTTCTTCGTGGATGGTAATGGATATGGATCATACGTTTAGACATATTTTAAGAACTGGGACTATGAATCCCATTCAATTATCCAAGGTTAATAATAAAAGAAGTGATTATTGGAAAAATGCCTTACGTGAAGAAAAAGGGAAATACAAATATCCGATAAGATTTCTTCACGGAATTGAGTTAATAATACCATTGATAATATTGAGTTTTTTTTGGACAATTGGAGTTTTTATTTTAATTGGATTTTTATTTCATTTGATGCTTGATTTTATTGATTTACGTAGAAGGAAAGAGCCGATAATTATTAAGCTTTCAATAATTGGTACGATGATTTATAACAGAGGAAGAGAGAGATTTAATTGTAGATGATTTTTTATTTTTTAATAATAAAATTAATCATCATTTCGGTATTATCTGTTTTTAAGATTTTAAATCCAATTTTTTTGAATAAATCGTGAACTTCTTTTTCATCATAAAGATAATAATATCTTTCTCCTTTATTTCTCCATTTTATCATTTTATCTTTTTTGGAATTTTTGAATCGTTTTGAGCCTATATTCCAAACTCCAATTTTTGCATGAGCACCTTTTTTTAAAACTCTATATAATTCTTGAACAGATTGTTTTCTTTTTAATGGAGTTTTGACGCAATGTAAAGATGAAATGCATATTGCTGCATCAAAAAAATTATCATCAAAAGGTATTTTATTCATTTTTGAAATATAGAATTTCGATTTAATATTTTCATCTTTTGCTTTTTGTTTTGCAAGTTTTATCATTTTTTCAGAGAAATCAAGTAGGTAGATTTCTCCAGATTTTAATTTGCACATATTTCTTCCCGAGCCACTTCCAAGATCTAAGATTTTTCCTTTTTGTTTTTTTAAAAAATCACATGTTGCTTCAGCTGGGATTTTTTTAAATTCATGCCATTCAGGTGCAATATTGTCCCAAACTTGTTTTTGAGTTGTCATGTTTATGTATATGAATTTTAGTTTAAAGGGTTTTTGAATAGATATGTTTTATAAAAATAAACCAAATAATTCCTACTAAGAATCCAGCTAATACATCTGTTAGCCAATGGGCATTAAGATATATTCTACTAAAACCAATTAATAAAAATAATAAAATATTTATTGAAATAAATATATATCTTTTTTCTTGGTTTTTTATTTTGTTTTTGAAAATATAAATTAAAGATATGAAAAAGATTATAGATATTGTTGCATGTCCGCTTGGAAAACTATGTCCAGTGACTTCTATTAATGAAAATCTGGGCCTTGCTCTTTGAAATATTAATTTTAATAATTGAGTTAATATCATTCCTCCAATGATTACAATTGTTAAAAATTTTGCCTTGATATAATCTTTTTTATAAATTAAAAAAGAAAATATTAAAATTGATAAAATAAGTATTGTGTATTTATTTCCAATATTGGTTATTAATATCATTAATTTATTTAGAAGTGGAGTTTGGATAGATGATATTTTTTCGTTAATTAGTTGGTCGATCATAATAATTGCAGGAATTTTTAGAATATAAATTATTTGGTTATATTTAATTGTTTAATTTTTGAGGTCTTCTGGGTTCTGCTAGGTAATTGAAGGGTATTAATATTTGTGGAAAAGTTGTTTTTTTTAAACTTGTTTTGGAATATTTAATCCAGTTGTTTTTTTGATATTCGTTATAATATGTTTTTTGACTTTCTTTTAGGGCTTGTTTTGATTCATAGTAATTCATAAAAGTAGTTGATCCAATTAATGCAGTATACAATATAATTATTCTAATTAAGGGGCTGTGTGGTATTTTCATATAATTTAATAAAAATTATTATTTAAAAATATTTTGTAGATAAATTTATTTTATTCTGCTAATTTTTTGAATTTACTAATAAAAAATCCTTCAGTGTTATTATCGTGAGGGTAGACTCTTGCCCCAAATTTAACTTTTTCAGAATATTTTTTATCTTGCCATTCTGTTAATCCTTCGCGTGTTTTTATTGGTAATTTTATTTTTTGAATTTTAATTTTATTTTTATATTTTTTTAAAACATGGTCTAAAATTTCTTCATTTTCTTCAGGAGCGTGTGTACATGTTGAATAAATTATTTCTCCATTTACTTTTAATATTTCAAATGCGGCTTCGAATAGATGTTTTTGAATTTTTGATAATGTTTTTATCGTGTTTGGGTTCCACATAACATATGTTTTTGGACTGCTTCGCAATGTTCCTTCTCCTGAACATGGAGCATCTAAAAGTATTTTATCGAATTTCATATTTCGTTTTTTTAATCGTAAGCAAAATGCAACCCCTTCTTTTCTTGTTATAATTGTATTTGTTGCTCCGCATCTTTCTAGATTTGATGCTAATATTTTTAATCTTCCAATGCTCAATTCATTTGCCATAATTGTTCCCGTGTTTTTCATTTTTGCAGAAAGTTGTGTTGTTTTGCTTCCTGGTGCTGCGCATAAGTCCAAAATCATTTCATTTTCATTTGGATTTATTGCGAGTATTGGTAGCATGCTTGCAAGTTCTTGAATATAATAATAACCTAACAAATGTTCAAGTGCTCGTCCTAATTCTCCGGGCTGCAATACAGATTCAACAACCATAACTTCGGGATAATTTTTCCATGGTTGAGAAATTTTCCATTTTTTTTGTTCTAATCTTTTTTTAAGTTGTTCAGGTGAAATTTTTAAAGTATTGCAACGAATTGATTTTACAGGTAGAATTTTTAAGATATCTAGATAATTTTGAAGGTCTTTTTTATCGGGTAAGATTTTTTGCATTCGTTCAAGAAATAAGGGTTTTATTTCAGGTTTTTTTCTGGGTTTCATGATTTAATGAAATTAGTAACTTTTATAAATCGTTTGGATCGTATATTTATATGAAAGTTAGAAATTGGAATTGTCCCCATTGTTGGATTGAGTGATTTTTCTAGCTGTGCAAATCTTTTTATATCTTCGTTTATGAATGTAAATGTAGGACGAAAGTCTTTTTATGGCGGTTGTGGTCTAACGGTTATGACGCGTGGTTGTGGTCCGCGTAACGAGGGTTCGACTCCCTCCTTCCGCTTTTTTCTCCGAAAAAAGTTCCAGTCAGGAGTCTTCGACATCCCAATTCGCGCTTCGCAAAATCTTGCTTTAAATCAAATTTTATTTGATTTATTTGCAAATTTTGGAAGTCGCTCACCTTCCGCATAGGGAGCTCAGTCGGGAGTCTTCGAGAGGCAGGGGAAAAGAAATAAAAGCAGGGAATTCTTTAGATATTGATAAGGAGTGTGAAATGACAAAACAAAATTCAGAATTAATAAAAGGGTTTAAGGATTATATTGGAGTTGAGGCTGAGAAGCGTGCGATTATTCAAAGGATTTTGATTGATACTTTTAGAGAATTTGGATTTGATCCTGCGGAAACTCCAGTGATTGAATCTGAGGATTTTGTAAAGGGTGATAATACAGATGATGAAGCTGTTTCAGATATTTTTAAATTAAAAGATAGGGGAAAGAGAAAATTGGCGTTGAGATATGAGATGACTTTTTCATTGAAGCGTATTATGAAAAATCAGAAATTACCATATAGGAGATATGCTGTTGGACCTGTTTTTAGAGATGAGCCAGTTAAGGGAAATCGTAGTCGTCAGTTTATTTCATGTGATGTTGACGTATTGGGATCAACAGTAAAGGAAGAGGCGGAAGTTTTTGCACTGATCAAAACATTGTTGCAGAAATTGGGAGTTGAGTATATACTTTATTTTAACAACAGAAAACTTTTGAATGAAATTCTGGAAAGTTTGAAAATTAAGAAAAAATATTGGGAAGATGTTATTAGGGAAATTGATAAATTGGATAAAGTTAGCCGTAGTGAAGTTACTGAAGGTTTGAAAAAATATAAAGCTGAAAGGTTTTTGGATGAGATTATTCAACCCACAGGTTATTTTAAAAAATATAAAGCGTATTCTGAAATTTTAGAATTGAAAAAATGCTTAGCTATGCAAGGAGTTGTTGGGATTTTCACGCCGTTTTTAGCGAGAGGACTTAGTTATTATAATGGAACAGTTTTTGAAGTTAAGGCAAAAAAAATTAAAGAAACAATTTTCGGAGGTGGAAGTTATATTTTTAACAATGTTCAGGGTGTTGGTTTTGGGACGAGTATAGAGAGGCTTTCTGCGGTTTGTTCATTGGTTTCATTGGTTGATAAATATTTAATAGTTTCATTAAATGAAGATAAGCAATCTATAATACTTGCTAGAAAATTAAGGTCGAGTGGCAAAAGTGCTGTAATTTATTATGGTAAACCTTCAAAAGCAATGGCGTATGCGAATTCATATGGGGTACAAAAAGTTATTTTTGTTGGTGCGCAAGAGGTTAAGAAAAAAAGTTTTAAAGTTAAAGATATGAAGACGGGTAAAGAAAAAATTTTAACACTTGAGAAACGAACAAAGAAAAACATAATGATTCAGAAAAAATGATTAAAGTAAAAAAAGAAATTATAAAAAGTAAGGTTTTGATTGAATTGCAAAATGTTTCGAAATATTATCATATGGGTGAAATAGTTGTTAAAGCTGTTGATGGAATTAGTTTGCAAATAAAAGAGGGAGAATTTGTTGCGATTATGGGGCCGTCGGGTTCGGGAAAATCTACAAGTATGAATTTGGTTGGAAGCTTGGATACTCCAACAAAGGGAAAGATTTTTTTGGATGGTAATAATATTTCACATCTTGAGGAGTCGGATTTGGCCCAAATTAGGGGTAAGAAAATTGGATTTATTTTTCAGTCGTTTAATTTAATTCCGAATTTAACAGTTAAGGAAAATATAATGTTGCCGATGATGTTTCAGGGTATTGATAAAGATGAGAGAAATGAAATTGCTGAAGATTTGCTAGAGAAGGTTGATCTTGGAGATAGGGGTGATCATTATCCCAATCAGATTTCAGGTGGGCAGATGCAGAGAGTTGCGATTGCGCGTTCATTGGCAAATAATCCGGATGTTATTTTGGCCGATGAACCTACAGGGAATTTAGATACAAAAACAGGTGAGAAAGTTATGGATTTTTTGAAGCAATTGAATGAGGAGGGTAAAACAATTATTATGGTTACACATGAGCCCGAGCTTGCGGAAGCATATGCAAGAAAAGTTTATTGGTTGAAAGACGGAAAAGTTAATAAGATTACAAAAAAGAAAAATGGTTTTAATGTTGTAAAAACAGAGAGAGGTATGAGTGGCAATAAAGGAAAAGTCAAGAAAGCAAAGAGAAAGAATAAATGATTCAAGATTATTTTACATTGTCATTGAAGAATTTAAGACATAGAGGTGTACGTTCATGGTTAACTTTATTGGGGATTTTTATAGGTATACTTGCAGTTGTAGCTCTAATTAGTTTGGGTAATGGGTTAAAGTTAGGAGTTATGTCTCAATTTGGAATTAGTTCAACAGAGGTAATAACGGTGCAGGCGGGTGGGCTTAATTCGTATGGTCCTCCAGGGTCAGGTGTTGTAAATGCTTTAACTGAAGATGATGTCGAGTTAATTAGAAAATTGAGTGTGGTAGATAAGGCTGTTTCAAGATATATGCCGTCGGTCAAATCTGAATTTAATGATGTGGTTAATTTTGGGTTGTTAGTTTCTATACCGGACGGAGAAGATAGAGAATTTGTTTATGATAGTTTGGACGTGGAAATAGAATTGGGAAAAATGCTTAAAGATGGTGATAGAAGTAAGGTTGTTTTGGGAAATAATTTTTATGTAGATAAGGTAGGGTTTGGTAAGGAGATTGTTCCTGGAAAGAAAATTTTATTACAAGATGAAGAGTTTGAGGTGGTAGGTATTGTAAAAAAGAAAGGTAGTTTTATGTTGGATAATGTTATATATATTAATGATGAGCCACTGAAAGATTTAATGAACATAGGGGATAATATTGATATGATTGTAGTTAAAGTTAAAAATAAAGATTTGATAGAAAAGGCAAAAGAGGATATTGAAAAATTATTAAGAAAAGAAAGAGGTGTGAAAGAAGGCGAGGAGGATTTTCAGGTTTCTACCCCTGAGGCTTCGCTTGAAATGGTTAATGGTATATTGGGTGGAGTTCAGGCTTTTATTATTGTTATAGCTAGTATGTCTATTTTGGTTGGAGCGTTGGGAATTGTTAATACAATGACAACTTCAGTTCTGGAAAGAAAGAGCCAGATTGGAATAATGAAAGCAATTGGTGCTAGAAATAAGGATATTTTTTATAATTTTTTTATTGAGGCTGGATTGATGGGTCTTATTGGTGGGATACTTGGTGTTGTTTTTGGTGTACTTATAGGATATTTTGGAACGGTTGGAATAAATAGTTTTATAGGTGCTTCTGTAAAACCCGAAATTGATTTTATATTTATATTACTTGTTTTGATGGCGAGTTTTTTAATTGGTTCAGTTGCTGGAATTACGCCGGCTATGAATGCTGCAAGGCAAAATCCAGTGGAGGCGTTGAGAGGATGAAACTTTATCATGGATCGCCGAAAAAGATGAGAATATTAAAACCAATAAGAGCGAAAGGGATAAATGATTTTGAAAATCAAAAGGCTATTTTTTTATGTAAAACATTTGATCATGCTGCGCTTTATGCTATTGGTAAAAGCTTGAAGGGTAAAAAATCTTTTTTAATTAAGCCAAGTGAATTGGTAGTTGTTGGGAAATGTAGGCTACCACCAGGATATGTTTATGAGGTTGATGTTTCTGCTCAGAGTGGTTCCCGAGAGCAATATGCTTTTGGTAAAGAGATTCGTAATTTTAAAATAAAGAAAGTTTACCCTAAGAATTATCTAAAGAAAATAATTTTTGTAAAAACAAAAGAGGAGTTATTAAAATATTTAAAATGATATCTGAAGAAAATGTAAAGTATTCTTTAAAGAATTTGTATCAACGTAAGTCAAGAAGTATGTTAACGATTGTTTCTATTTTTGTTGGAATTATGACGATTTTTGTTTTTATTAGTTTTGGATTGGGACTTTATAATTATGTAAATGAGTTTACAACGGGAACTTCGGCGGATAAAATAATTATTCAGGCTAAGGGGTCAGGTGTTCCAGGTTTGGATACGACTTTTTCTTTGACGGATGACGATCTAAAAGTTATTGAAAAAACATCAGGAGTTTATGAGGCGAGTGGTACGGTCTTTAAGGTTGCAGAAGTTGAAAAAGGTGGCGTTAAAAAATATACATTTATAATTGGATATGATCCGGAAAAACCATTGATTATGGAATTTTATGACATTGAGATAGATAAGGGTAGATGGTTGAAGTCGGGCGAGAAAGGTAAGGCGATATTTGGTTATAATTATCAACTTGATGACAAGATTTTTTCAAGAGGTTATGATTTGAATGATAATATAAAAGTTCAGGGCGAGAAGATAAAGGCGGTTGGTTTTTTTGAGAGCGTTGGGAGTCCTCCTGATGATGCGCAGATTTATGTTACGAATGATTTTATAGAAGAGATTTATCCTAACGAAACGCTTTCGTATGGATGGATTATTGCGAGAGTTGATGTTTCAAATTCAGATCAGATTATTGAGAATATAGAAAAGAATTTAAGAAAAGAAAGAGGACTTGAAGAAGGGAAAGAGGATTTTTATGTTCAAAGTTTTAGTGATATGATGGAAACATATTCGAATGTTTTGAATGGAATTGTTGGATTTATTATATTGATAGCGTTGATTTCTGTTTTTGTATCTGCAATCAATACAGCTAATACTATGATCACATCAGTATTGGAAAGATATAAAGAAATTGGAATTATTAAATCGATAGGTGCAAGGAATTCAGAGATTTTTAAAATATTTTTATTTGAATCAGGATTTTTAGGTTTTGTTGCGGGTGTTGTAGGTGTTGCTTTTGGTTTTGGAATTAGTTGGACAGGTGGAGTATTGTTATCAAATTTAGGTTGGGGATTTTTGAGTCCACATTATTCAATTGGGCTTTTTGTTGGATGTATTTTGTTTGCAACAATAACAGGTGCAATCTCGGGTGCGATTCCAGCATATAGGGCGTCGAAGATTAATCCAGTTGATGCTTTAAGATATGAATAGGAATTTGTTAATATAGAAATGAGATTTTAATTGTTTGGTATTTGAAAGAAAAATTAATGTGAAAGAATTGTAAAAATAATTAATTAATGTTTTTTATGTTTTAATTTAACTTTTCGTTTTTTCCAATAATATTTTCCAATTAAGAAAATTATTAAAAGTATAAATAAATAAAACCATGTAGATGTTTTTTTCTCATTTCCGTTTCGTCCTTCGAAATATTCAGGTTCGAAAATTAAACTTTTTTCAACCGTTCGTCTTTCATTTATTGAATCAGTGTAGTATAAAATTAAATTTATTTCACCTGCTATTGGTGTTGCTTCGAAAGTTGCAGTTGTGTAATCATTTGAATCTAAATTTCCTATAATATTTGTTTTTGGTCCTTTTATTTCGATACTATTTTGTTTTGGCACTTCAATAGTTAAAGCCTCAATGTCAGATGACCCAGTGTTTAATATTTCGAAAGTTATTTCATGGTTTGAGTGGTCATAATTTTTTACATGAACTTCGAAATCAACAATTGTGTCTTCAATGTTTATATTGAATTCTTCTGTTACATATAGGTCTACGCTATTGCCATATTCATATCGTATTTCTATTGGGTTGTCCCCATCAAGTGCATTTGGATCTATTCGTACTTTGTATGGAGCAATTAATGAAGAGCTGAAATCTTTATTATAGAATCCTGAGTCAATTATGATTTTTGTGCTTTGTTCAGGATCGAATATTAAAGGGTATTGTTCCAATAGTTCAAATTCTATTTGTCCGCATTCGGGGTTTGATACACCTTCTACTTGGAAAACTATTTTTACATAATCTCCAGGAACAGCAGGATAGGGATCTTGGTTGATTAAGGATATGTCTAAATTACATCCTTCTGCAGATAATAAAGGTAAGAATAAAAATATAATTCCTAGTAATAAAATTGATACACCTTTTTTCATGAATTAGATAGGTGTTTTCTATTTTTAAAAGTTGCGTGTTCTAGAAATTGAAATAATTTAATAAATGTTCTTTGGTGATTTCAATTATCTCATAATCTTTCAAATCTTTAATGAAATATTTTTTTAGGTTTTCTAATAAACTATCTAATTCTTTTTTTGTTTGAGTTTCGACTTCCAATTCAAAGTCGTGTTCTCCAATTGTTTTGATAAATATTATTGTGTTTTTGTTATTTAGTGCAAAGTTTTTCAAGTTAAGTATTTGTTTGGAATTTAAATTTTGGAATTTTAAAGGTAAGATATAATAATTGTTTCCAATTTTTTCAAAGTTTATTTTTACACCTGATCCTGAAATTATATTATTTTTAATTAAGTTTTTTATTCTGTAATTTATCGCGTCGGCACTTAGGTTTACTTTTGATCCCATGTTTACATAGGTTTCACGAGAATTTCTTGAAAGTATTTTCAATATTTTTTTATCTGTTGAATCTAGACTTGCCTTCTTTTGATTTTTTTCAGAATAAGTGATTTCTTTTGATTTTTTGTTTTCTAATAAATATGCTTTTGTGAATGATGTGGCTGATTCTGAAATAATGACGGTTTTATTCCAAATATATTCTTGCCAATCATTAAACAATTCTTCATATTTTTTTGAAAATTTTTTTATGTTTTTTATTTGCAAAGAAACTACTAAATCATATTTTCCCCTACATGAACCAATCCATAGAATTCCTTTTTGTCTTTTTAATTTTTTTAATAGTTCTTTTTCTTTTGATTGTGTTAAGTTTTGCAATCTAAAATAAATTTTTATGTGATTTAATTTTAATACAGATGCGTTTGTTTTTATGAAAAACTTATCTATGATTTTATTTTCTAATAAATTTTTAATTCTGTTTCCAACTACCATTTCAGATAATCCAACTTTTTTTGCAATTTGTTTATTTGTTTGCATACTACATTGATCCAATTCGTAAAGTATTTTTTTGTCTTTAATGTCTAGTTTGTTCATACTTTATAATAACTCAATATATTTATAAATATTACGATTTAATAAAGTTATTTTGGAAGGGGTTTTATAATACGTAATATACTACTCATTCTAAGGTAACAACAAGATGAAAAAGAAAGTATCGTTGATCTTCCCAACACTCTCTGAAAAATATGGTGCTGGATGGTCTGTAGAAAATGTTTCTCACCCATTACCTTCGGGTCTTGCAATCTTGGCGAGTAATCTTGAGGATAAATTAGAGGATGTGGAAGTTAGATGTTTTGGAAATCAAATCGTTAGTGGAGGTTGTTTGGAGGAATATTTAATTGAGCCTAGGAGTGTTGATGAATTTGTAGATTTATGTTCCGATTCAGATATTGTGGGAATGAGTATTTTGTATAATAATGTTGGGAAAGTTGATGAGCTGTCTAGAAAACTTAAGAAGCGAAACCCAAGTCAAATTATTGTATTAGGGGGCCCGGAAGTTTCTAATAGGAGAAGTGCGAATTTGATTTTGAAACATAACGAGGGGGTAGATTTTATTATTTCTGGAGATGGAGAAGAACCTCTTGTTTCAGTTGTTAAAGGAGAAAGCCCAGAGGATATTGCTAATTTGTTTTATAAAAAAGAAGGAGAGGTTGTTAAATCAAAGGGAAAATTTGTTTCAGATTTAAACGATCGCCAAGTTTGGGATTATTCTACAAGTCCTTTTTGTGAAGACGTTATTCGGGCATTTGATTCTCGTACATTACTCTATCAACAATTGAGAGAAAAAGAAGGGAATTTAATTGGAAGAATTGGGGTTCAATTATCTAAAGGTTGTGAGAAGGCAGAAAAAATGGGAAGATGCAGATATTGTGTTAGTGGTCAAGATGCTAAAGTAACAATGAGGGATGCAAATAAATTTTGGGAGCAAGTTTTATATCTAAATAAGCAACATGGAGTTAATGAGTTTTTTGTAGTCGATAATATTCTTGCTACTCCTAAAAAGCTTGATGCTCTTACAAGAGCAAAGGAAAATTATTGTATTCCCGAAGATATTCAATTTAGAGCGTATGGGTATGTTGAATTTTTTAGAGAATATGAAGGGCATAAAATTATGGGGAATTTAAAGGACGTTAATGTTAGAAATTTATTTCTAGGAGTTGAAAATTTTTATCCTGGAATAAATAAATTATCAAATAAGCCTGAATTTAATTTTGGAGAAGTTGAGGCGATAGTTAAACAGGCTAAAGAAGTAAAGATGGATATGTTTTTACCTTTAATGATTGGGTTGCCTGGAGATTCTAAAGATGCATTAGCTTACAATTTTGATTGTACCGAAGAACTTTTAAAAAAATTTGCCAATAGAAAATACGGATTAGGAGGGATTGTAAGAATGGATTTATCAGTGGCTATGCCAATTATTGGAACGCCTTGGTATAATCAATTGATAAGCATACAAGAGGTTAGTGATTTTTATCATCAAGAAATGGGAGAAAGTTTAGTTGAAGAATTTGATCCAGATTATGATGTTTTAAGAGATGCTAGTCTTAGGTATTGTCATCCAAGGGATTTAGTAGAACAAGATTTGAATGAATTCCAGGAAAAGTTTAAAAGAATGTGTTATAAGTATTTGAATCCTGAGCAGATTGGAGGATATGATCTGAAAATTTAAGGAATAATTTCAGGTCCAAAATATTTTTCATATTCAAAATCTTTTAATTTAATAACACTTTTTTCAATCAAATTTTCTATTTCTTCTTGTTTTTCTTTTAATTCATCAATCAAATGTTTTATTGTTTTACAAACGAGCTGTTCTCCGTCTCTTGGCCATAGTTTTGCGTAATTTGAATACATACATCGTCCTCCACATAAATCTTTGTAGTCACAGCTTGTACATGGATTTGAGACACTTATTTGTTTTAGGTTTGTGGGATCTGATTTATTTATATCTCCTACATAAAAATCTTTTATACAGTTCATAATCGGGCAGCAGGTTAATGTTCCGTTTGTTGTGATTGTGTAATTTTTATAACCTGATCCGCATCGGAGTTTTGTTTTTGTTTTGTTTAAGATGTCTTGCATGATTCCTATAAATGGATATATTTTTAGAACGTTATTTTGTTTTAATTCTTTAATCCAGTAGTTAATTAATTTTGAGATTTCTTTATTATAATTATCTACGAATTTTGAGAATGTTTCTTTGTTGTAATCATATTTGAAAAATCCTGCGTCGAGTTGCCAGTGGACCGAATCGAATCCAATTGAAAATAGGTGTTTAATTTGCTTTGTTAAATCTGTGAAGTTATCCGTAAAGCTAATTGTCATTCGTGCTACTATTTCCCCATTGAATTCATTGTCTTTGATCTGCTTTATATTTTTCATAACGATGTCGTATGTTCCTTTGCCTCTATTGAAATCTGTTCTTTTTTTATCTCCGTCAATTGATATTAGCATTTTTGAAAATCTGTTTGTATATTGTTTTGGGAAAGTGTGTAAAAGTTTTCCGTTTGTTTGAATAAAAAATTCAGCATCGATATTGTCCATTATTTCAATTATTTTTTTAGAATTACAAAGAGGTTCGCCTCCGTAAAAAATTAATTTAGGGGTTGGGTCTTTGGAAATAAATTTTTTTAGTTCGTTTATTTTAATTTCTGATTTTTCAGGCGCGGAATAATCGAATGTGAATTTTTTGTCGAGTCCGTTGTCGAATTCTTTCATTGATTTTTCATAACAATATCTACATTGAGAATTGCATCGTTCGGTCATAATTATATGAAAGTGCATAAGAGAAAAGATGAAAATGTATTTATAGAGTTTATGTTGAGGGGGAAATCTTCCTGACCACCCACCCCGAGGGATATTGCTCGCGACTTTCGTCGCTCGAGATTGATGGGAATTTTTCTTTGACTTTGTCAAGGAAAAATTTGGTTGTTAAAAATTAAGTTGTTTTATGGAAGGTTTTTGAGAAGAGTTATTATTTTATTCTTA
>Ga0075122_10001082_pt1 | contig 20142 bp, 23 predicted proteins | sample AntAceMetag02UKB_FD_69790 | JGI IMG/M metagenome (GOLD analysis project Ga0075122, IMG submission 69790) | Saline lake microbial communities from Ace Lake, Antarctica - Antarctic Ace Lake Metagenome 02UKB | ecosystem: Environmental > Aquatic > Non-marine Saline and Alkaline > Saline | place...
GATATTGAGTAAAAGTTTTGAGACTCAGAAAAAAGAGTTGTTATTGAGATTGATAGCATATAATATTGATAGAAAAATAATTATTTCTGTAATAGCGTGGAGGGTTTCACCAGAGCCGGATTCTTAAACTCCTAAAACATAATCCAGTGCAGAACATTAATAAATGAAAATATCTTTTAAAAAGCATGAAAAACAGTGATAAAAACAAACTTATTTTAGGCTTCTTTCTAATCATATTAATTGGCTTCGAAATTTATTCTATCTCTATACAGAATAGTTACATGTGGGATGGACTTTTTTTAATAGGATTACTACTATTTATCTACTATGTGAAAGGCCGCCTTCGCCTACTCCCATTCCACTTCTTCCTCTTAGGACTTTTTTTAGTTTTACATAACTTGGGTGTATTCGGATTTTATTTCAACTCTTATTATGGTATAGAATTTGACACATATGTCCACTTTTATTTTGGATTAGTCTCCACTTTAATATTATTTAGAACATACGACTTTATAGTACCCTTAAAAGATAAAAAAATAAAATATGTTGCACTCTTAATGATAATCTTGGGAATGAGCGCATTCCACGAACTATTAGAATACGCCGGAGGAGTTCTGTTGGGAGAAGGCTGGGGATTCTTAAAAGCGGGAGCAGGAGATATAGAAATGTGGGATACACAAACAGACATGAGAAATAATGTTTTTGGAGGACTTTTGGCAATAGCAATTTATCACATAAAAACCAACTTTAAACATAACAAAAAATCGAAAAAATCAGACAAGTTTAAAAAGTAAAAAATCCTTTTACATTTATGAAAATAGAATACATCTTCTATATCATTGGGGTGATCTTTATTTTTGCTTCAGTATGGTGGTTCGCAAGAGAATTTATAGATCAGCTGCCAAGTGAAATAAAATTAATAATCTTAATATTTAGCGTCGTTGGAGCATTTATCATTGCCGAACTATTAAGAGGAGGAGACATTTAATGGGATATTGGTATCCTATTTTAGGTTGGGGCGTGTTCTGGATAGGACTCATTGTTTCAATAGTACTTTTCTCCATTTACAAAAAACTTTATCCAGTAATTTATCTGGTTTCAATAGCGCTATACATTTTTACAGTAGGGTTTACCATAGATGTATTTAATCTTCAAGAAACCGGAATATTAGTAATACTTGTTATCTCCGCCGCTCTGTTTATGGTTTTAGGATTCTACCTATCTAGAGTAGTGCACTTAAAAGCAAAATGAAGAATCAAATTTATTTCTTTATATTAGGATTCATAATAGTTATGTCATTTGCTCTCCTCTTTTTATATTTCACGCAGGACTTCACAGAATCTCTATTAGTGGAAGACGAAATACCATTTTGGGAAATACAATTAACAACCCATAATTCTACGAATATAGAATATCTAGACAGTGCCACATTGGAAATTGGGAAACTAGAAATAGAAAATAATGGCATATTCCCTCAGCAATATGAATTTCCAAAAATTATTGGATGTATAAATATTATAAATACCAACAAGCAAACATCCTTTTTCGAAGAAAAAATGTATTTTGACTTTTACGAGAATAGCATCCCACTGACATTTAACTCAGATCGCTTCAAATATAGAGACGAAGAAAGAATAGAAATAAAAACAAACAAAAAAAGAACTTTTGACATCATCGGAACCTTTAATTCGAGAAGACCTATCAGCTATTTTTACGAACCAGAAATACCGTCTATATCAGTTTTTATACTAGAACCAAAAGCAAATTCTATGTTTGAGTCTTCTGCCAGAAATCAAATGATATATACAGACTGTAAAACACTTTTTGCAACACTGGAGCCATATAAAACAATTATTTTGACTTAAATAAAAGACTAAAGCCCCAAGCTCTCAACAAACTTCAACTTATCAAACTTTTCTAAATCTCCATAATTCTGACCAACCCCTAAATACAAAATAGGCTTACCCGTAACAAACCCAACAGAGAGAGCCGTGCCACCCTTGTCATCAATATCCGCCTTAGATAAAATTATGCCATCAATAGAAACTGCCTCATCAAATGCCCTCACCTGAGAAACAGAATCATTACCAGAAATACTTTCCCCTAAAAATATTTTCGAATCGGGCTTGCACACCCTAGCAACTTTTCCAAGTTCAGCCAGAAGATTCTTTGCCGTATGCATTCTCCCGGCAGTATCAATTAAAACGCAATCTATCTTATTTTTTTTAGCATATTTTATTGCATCAAACCCAACCGCGGCCGGATCAGATCCATAATCATGAGCGATAACTGGTACATTTAATTTATTACCATGAATCTTTAATTGCTCAATTGACGCCGCACGAAAAGTATCCCCAGCAGCCAAAACAGAACTAACACCCTCATCCTTAAGTATCTTGACAAATTTTGCAATCGTCGTTGTTTTTCCAACCCCATTAATACCGCAAAATAAAATTATGTATGGATCGCTACCACTGCTTTTTATTCTCTCGACTAAATCAAATGGCTCAACCAAAAGACCTTCAATTATTTCTCTCAAATTAATTTTAAGATTTGTCTCCAACTCTTTTTTCGGGATTTCTACCCCGACAACTCTATCTTTTAATTCCTCTAATATCTTCAAAACTACATCCATCGCAACATTATTCTCTAGAAGTATCATCTCTAAATCATCCTTATATAAATCAAACTCCGTATCAGTTATTGTAATTTTTCCCAGGGCACTCGACTTAATTTTTTGAAAAATTCCCTTCTCCTCATCCGAAACAGGAGCATCAACAACAACCTTCCCCTCTTTGCCCTTTATTGGTACGCCCGAAGGTGCCAATTCCTCCAATTTATTAAAATTATCGCGCTCCTTTTTTATTTCCTCTTTTAGCTGTTTTTCCTTATTCTCAAGTTCCTCCAAATCCGGATCATATTTTTGAGAACCTACATTAAATTTCATTGGAAACTCAATCTCTTTGCCCCCACCCTTGCCCTCGTCATCAGATGTGGGCACACCCGTATGTGTTGGATTTTCCAAAGGAGCCTCAGCGTTCGTGGGAGTACTAGCGAAGCTAGCAGCCTTTAATTTATCAGCCTTGCCTCTGCTCTCAGATTTATCTGAGGAGGCTTTGCCGTTCGCAGAGGTACTAGCGAAGCTAGCTTCTTTTTCTTTTAATATCTCCTCCACTTTAAACGCAGTATCTAAATCTTCGACGTCAGAATCGAACTCCTCATTTAAATCTTCAGTCAAAACTTTTTCACCATCTTTAGAAGATACATCCTCCGCTACAGACTCCGAATCTGAAACACTTTTTGCCCAATCCTTAAGCTTATCCTTCAATTTTCCAAACATACCGAAGAAAATTAGACAATATTTATAAAAGTATTGCAGAGAAGCACAGTAATGATTAAAAAGAAATACTCCCCTCTGTTTACATGATTACGTATAACGACATATATGAGGCGGCAAGAAAAGAAAGATACACAGAACAACTCCAAAAATTATCAAAAAGATTTGCAACAGACGTTGCAAACTACCTAAAAGAAAGAAGAGAAACATCAAATAAAACCACAGATGCTTTTTCGGAATCAGTAATCAAAACAAAAAAACAACTAGAAAACGCTATCACGCTCTTTAGAGAACTAATACTAAGAAGAAAAAAGAAAATTTTAAACCTAGTTTTAATAGCAGCCGAAACCGGAATCTCAAGACAAGATTTCGACAATATGCTTGAATTTGAAAAAGAACTCTTTGAAAACACAATGAAATGTGTAGAAAAATCAGACAAAGACCTAAATAACAAATTAAATGGCACCTCAAATGACAATGTAAGAAAAAACGAATTAATTTGTTTCACAGAAGATATTTCAGAATTTATCGATGTGGAAGGAAAGACACTCGGACCATATAAAAAAGGTGAAATAGCAAACATACCAAAAAAAATGGCACAAATATTTATAGGTGACGAGAAGGCCAAGCTCGTAACAAATTAATTTGCTTTTACCAGACCACCCTTAACTTGCCCCCAATTATCGCCTATATATTCAACTCCAACTTTCTCAAAATCTACATTAATAAACTCGCACAATTTTAAAAAAAAGTTTCTATCCATTAAACGACTTTCGTTATAATAGTTTTTTAAAGTTGAATAAGGAATGTCAAAACCAAATTGAAGAAAGGCACGAAGACTTGGACAATTCGATTCACCTAAAACTTTCTTCAAAAACTTTCGTTGTTCTCCTTTCTTAAACTTAACTCTCATAAACAACTGCGGGACCACAACTATAAAAACCTTTTTAAACCCAGAATGTCCTCTGTCTTTATGAAAGTCCCAAAAACGACAAATAGGTTCTGTCCATATTGCAAAAAGAAAAGCAAACAGAAAATAAAAATAGTTGGAACTGGCGCAAAACGTGGGACAATGACTCGTGGCGGAGGTAAAATACGAGCTAAGTTAAGAGGATTGGGAGTAGGAATTGGAAATTTAGGAAAATGGGGATCAAAGCCAGCAAACACAAAACATAAAAGAAAATCAAAGACAACTAAAAAAACCAACATTATGTACACGTGCCTAGAATGCAAAAAATCTAAATACCAAAAAAAAGGCATAAGAACAGGTAAATTAATACAAGAATAAAAATGAAATTAAAAAATAAAATAAATTCGAAGAAGTTTCTAAAGGAAATTCAAATGTGTCTAACAACTTCGTGGTATCATCAAAGTGTAGAAAAGATGCCACCCTTCAGTGCTTCGAGGAGGTTTCTTAAAGGAAACAAGGGGTTCCTTTAAATGGCAATAGCAAAAAGAAAGAAAAAATTTTTTGATGTGGAAATCCCATTAATTGGAAAAACAACACACCTCTTAGCATTTGACCTAAAAGAACTTGAAAACAAAATAATAACTTACGATCTGACTAGATTGCTTAGAGGAAAATCGGTAATACTTAATGCAAAAGTAAAAATCGAAAACGAAGAAGCTCTAGCAATTCCGACCCAAATGAAATTAATGAGTTATTACATAAAAAGACTTGTAAGAAAAGGCACTAATTATGTCGAAGATTCATTTTCAACTGAATGCCAAGATGCTCAAATTAGATTAAAGCCATTCTTAGTGACAAGAAGAAAAGTCTCAAGAAAAGTAAGAAAAGCCCTAAGAGAAGAAGCAAAAAAAGAACTTATCTCATATGCGAAAACTAAAACGGCAAACGATATCTTCGAAGACTTAATAAAAAACCGTATACAAAAACCAATTAGCCTAAAGTTAAAGAAAATCTACCCACTCTCAGTATGCGAAATAAGAATTATAAAAATAGAGAAAATACTAGAAACTCCAAAAGAAGAAACAGTTGAAAAAAAAGAAATTAAAGAAGAAAAAATAGAAAAACCTCAAGAAACTGCTGAAGAGCTTATAGAAGAAACTTTAGATAAGTCAAAAAAATAATTTTTTTAAAATAACAAATCAACCCCCTTGACCCTTCAAAAAAATTAAATCTTGAAATTTGCACTATGATAAGTTTTATAAATTCTTTTTTTGATGATTTAATATGCCTGCGTAGCTCAGTGGTAGAGCAATTGCCTTGTAAGCAATAGGTCGGGGGTTCGACTCCCTCTGCAGGCTTTTCATGGGACTGAAAGTCCCATTTCAAATTCTTTGGGGATTTGAACTCACGCAAATTCAACTAGATTATTTGTCGGGGGTGAGCATTCGCACTTTTGATTAATACCGAAGGTTAGAAAGTGCGTATGCGAGTAGGCTCAACCATGCAGGCTTCTCGCCCTTCTAAACAACCCCCAAGCAAAACTATTTTAAAACAGGACCCTCTCATAAAATAATGAAACAAAAAATAATCGCCCAAGGCGCCGAAGCAATAATCTTCTTAGATGAAGAAAAAAATAAAATCGTAAAAGACAGAATCCCAAAGTCCTACAGAATAGAAAAAATAGACAACAAAATACGAAAGTCAAGAACAAAAGCAGAAGGAAAACTTTTAGAAAAAGCAGGAAAAATCATATCTTGTCCGAAACTACTCTCTGACCCAGGGCAAGAAAGAATGATCCATATGGAATTTATCAATGGCAAAAAACTTTCAGAACACTTAAACACTCTCTCGAAAAAAGAACAAATAAAAATATGCGAAAAAATAGGAAGGGAAATTTCCGAACTACACGAAAAAAACATAATCCATGGAGACCTTACAACTTCAAACATGATTCTAAAAAAAGATAAAATTTATTTCATAGATTTCGGACTAGGATACCAAAATGGAAAATACGAAGACAAAGCTGTAGATATACATTTATTTAAGCAAGCCCTAGAGGCAAAACATTTTAAATTTCATAAAGATCTTTTCCAATCCTTTAAGTCTGGATATCAAAAAATAAACACAACCGAATCTAAAAAATCTATAGAGAGATTAACCGCCGTCGAAAAGCGAGGGCGATATAAAAAACATTAAAAAAAAATAAAAAAAACTAGTTATCTACTCATTCGACAACATGCCCATGAACCATTATAGAATTTAGCAATTAGCCAACCAATAATAAACCCATCAACGTAACCAAGAACTGTTCCCCATACTACACCAAGTAAAAATCTACCAGGCCAATATCCGAACGGACCATACATTGCATCAGCAAGTATTGCCCAGGTTCCAGCCTTATTATACATCGCAAGAACAGATACAATGAAAACCATCAATGCTGTAACTTTACCAATCGCGCAACCAAGCTTCTTAGCGTCCAATTTTGTAAAATCACAAGATTTCAATTTTAAGCTTACAACCTTACTCGAAGCCGAACGCCTACGAGCAGATTTCCTCTTAACAGTTTTCTTAGCAACTTTTTTTCTAACCATCTTAACCTCCTTTTGTTTATAGTAGCAATTAATCTATATTTAAAAACCTAATGTTTTAAAGAACATAATACAAAATATATATTGAATATTTTTATTTATCGTCGTGAGTACATAGTGACAAAAACAAAACACAAGATATTTAAAGAAAAGCCACTATTAACTATCATGAAAGCTAAGTTAGAACATGAATCGAGAGAAGCAATATGGAAGATTAACTTAGTCGGGTTTATTATCGCAAAAACCCTTTATTGATCCAACAAAAAAATCCTGGGTTAATAAAGAATAATTCTAAGTTAATCCAGAAAGGAATGTCGGACAGTGATTCATGATGGAAAAAAACATGGAAATAAATGAGAACATTGCTGTTGAGAGAGAACTTAACTCGATAATGGAAGCTACATTGAGGCTTGAAAACGAATTAGTTGACACTCTAAGTATGACAAGAACACAATAGCAAAATAAAATAATGAGGAAACAACATATACAGATACAACCGCCCAAAATGATACACACACACAAAAACACAAGACAATTGAAGTTTTATCTAGTGTGGGCATCGATTGCACACTTCAATTAATTAAACCATTTTAGTTCTGGTTAATTGAAAAATATTTCTTAATTAATTAGAACTAATTCATTAAATAAAAATAGGAGGAAAAATGAAAAACAAAGAAGAAAACGAAAAAGCCTTTCTAGACAAAGAGTTAGCTTCGCTTTTAGAAACAACTCTAAACCTAGAAAATGAACTGTTTTCTATACTGAAAAAAAGCTAGCAAAGCTTTTTAAAGAAATAACCTTAGTCAATAATACGAGAAAATGGACATGCCAATGGATATGCAGAACCAAGCAATGGGATACGATAGAACAGCTACTATGTTCTCTCCAGAAGGTCACCTATTGCAAGTAGAATACGCGGAGAAGACAGTTCGACTAGGGCCATCAAGTATTGGTATCGTGTGTGAAGATGGCGTCTTAGTCCTAGCAGATAAAAGAATTGATGATAAATTAGTAGTCCCGAAATCTACTTCAAAAATACATGAAATCGACGAACACCTTATTACAAGTGTAGCCGGAATAGTCTCAGATGCACGAGTTTTAGTAGAAAAAGCACAAGTTCTAGCACAACAAAACAAAATGACGTACAATTCTCCAATAGAGCCAGAGCTCTTAATCAAAGAAATTTCAAACATCAAGCAACAATTCTCTCAATATGGCGGGGCAAGGCCATTCGGAGTTTCATTAATGGTAGCAGGAATAAACAATCTGACACCAGAACTCTTTGTAAGCGATGTTACCGGAAATTATATGGGATACTTCGCAACTGCCATCGGAGAAAACGACGATATAATAAAAGATAAATTACGAGAAAGCTACAAAAAAGACATCACATTAAAGGAAGCCACAAAATTAGCGATAAAAATACTAAAGGAAACCCAAGAAGATAAATTCGACATAAATAGATATGAACTCGTAATTGTCCCAACAAAAACTAAAAAACTAGAAAAAATAGATGGTAAAGCAATCGAAGAATTCTAAAGCATATCCCAAAACATTTATAAACAAAATTTCAACTTAATTTAATATGGTAACAAAAAAAGGTAAAAAAATTACAGGCGGAAAATACATCAAAGCTAGAAAGAAAAAGCTATGTGAAAGACCCGGACAAAAACGAACGGTCAAACTAGGAGAAGAAAAAAAACGAACAAAAAGAATAATGGGTGGAAACTCTAAAACTTTCATGCTTAAAGCACAATTTGTCAACATCAAAGACGACAAAAAAACTAAAAAACTAAAAATCAAAAACGTTCTCGAAACACCTTCAAACAGATTCCTTGCAAGACAAAACATTCTGACAAAAGGAACAATTGTTGAAACAGAATTAGGAAAAGTAAAGATCACGAACAGGCCAACTCAGGAAGGCTTAGTTAATGGTATTTTATTAAAAGAGTAAATATTTTTAAATACTAATATACTAAAATTATTAAGATGGGGATATTAATAGCACTTGGGATAATAATTATTTCAAGCATAGCCATTTATTTTGCAGGAAACAGATTCGCAGAAAGCTCTTCCAGAATAGGAGATTATTTTAGTTTGCCTAGAGATGTTAAGGGTGCAACTTTTGATGCCATTGCAAGTTCTCTTCCAGAATTACTTGTAGCTCTTTATTCTGTAATTATTTTTAAACAATTTGAAGTAGGAATTGGAACAATTGCTGGCTCCGCCCTATTTAATTTATTAGTAATCCCGGGAATTTGTGTTTTTGCGGCCCCCGTAGCATTTAAAGTTGGAAAAAAAGTTTTAAGTAGGGATGCTTTATTTTATATGATTGCCATATTTATTTTAGTAACCCTTCTCATCTATTTCAAAACATGGGGATTAATAATTGCCCTCTTATTATTATTTACTTACCTTATTTACATTAAAGAAATTATAAGCCACACAAGAGCCCACAAGAAAAAACATAAAAATAAGACCCAAAAAGAAGAAATAAAATTTGCAAAAGAGCTTTTAATATTCTTTTTACTAATAGCAGTTATAGGAATCTTTACTTTTTTGCTTACTGGTTCCGCTATTGACCTTTCTCATATTTTAGGAATTTCCCCAATTATTATAGCATTTACTGTTATTGCTGCCGCGACCTCTATTCCCGACACTATTATATCAGTAATTAATGCAAGAAAAGGAAACATTGACGATGCAACCTCAAACGTATTCGGCTCAAACATTTTTGATATTCTAGTAGGAATTGGATTACCACTATTAATCTATTTCCTTTACAAAGGGGCCGTAGGAATTACATTTACAAATTTGGAAATTGTGCTCGGACTTTTAGGCTCAACAATACTAATCTTATATTTCTTCGGAGACGATCATAAACTAGATAAAAAAGAAGCCGCAATCTTACTTATTATGTATGTATTTTTCATTGCTTACACAATTTTTCTAGCAATCTTTTAAAAAATGGCATAAGTTCTTCCCTGCCTCCATTCATTTGGAACCTTAAATTCATAGTCTTGCCCAAGCAAGTCTTCCACTGGAGCAATATATGGATGTGTTACTATCCCATCACTCACACTTAAAGGATTTTGAACATCAAGAAGAAAAGGCTTCCCATCTCGAAAAATAATATTAAATGCATGAAAATCCGCAAAATCACCATCTTCGCACAAAGAACCACTAATTAAAAATGGGACATCTACTCCTTTCTGAGCTGCTAATTGAACAAGAATAGCTTTCTCCAAACACTCTCCAACCCCTGCTTCATATACTCTTGAAAATGGAACCTCAGATGAACCACCAAATATATTCATAAGTTCATCACCTTTGGGATTTCTTAACGCCCTATAAATTGGACCATACGGAATAACCCCTCCCGGAAAATCTCCCAACCTTCTCTCTATCTCTACATCATCAATCTCATATTGACGCCCCATGCTTTTTCGTACCATATTTCCTCTAGCCAGATTTCCAATTACTGAATTTTCTCGCTCACAAGAAAGTCGTTTCAAGATTTTTTTTATTTCACTTGCTTCCATAAATAATTTTAATATTTGACCTATTTAAAGCTTCTTATTTATTACTACTATATAGTTAATATAATATACAAATAATCCTATCCTCTCTACTCTAAACCCAAATTTTGTTTAGATTTTTAGGCTTAGACTAGGCAAAAGGTTTCGCCGTGTACAAGCGTACATAAGAAACCTTTTAACGACGTACCTGCGCACAGATTCTCGTGCCCCGGTGGGTATAAAGTCAAAAAGAAAACAAAATCAAAAAATCTAAACTTTCGTCCAGGCTACTTCGTAATACAAAACATCCCCCTCATCATCTACAATGGCCAATAAAAGCTTTTTCTTCGTGGAATGCGCAACCCGATTTTTTGCACTAAATTCACTCCAAGTAGTTCTATTAAATTCATGCTCTACAAAAACAATCCACTTCGAATGCGCCTTACCCATTTTCTTACCTTTCTCATAAACTCTAAAATCGGCCCCAAACTTTAACGCAGTTTTAACAATATATCCTTTCTTCCTCAAATCACTAAACACGGCATTTTTTAATTGAACCTTTTTATCCAACCTAGAAAACTTTTTCAACAAATCCTCAAATTCTAATTTCTTAGAGCCACCAAAGACTTCCATTTTTTTCTTCGCAACCAAATACAAAACCTCACTAAAACTATAAATGACCTTCCCAGAACCCTTATCTCCAAATGAACTCTTCTCAAACAAACTATAAGAATCAGTCGAGCTACTAAAAACATTCTTACCCAATAAATTAGCCTTGATCATATTAATTCTCAGTAATGGCAATATTTAAAAGTTTACAAGAGGTGTTTTTTATATGGAAATCAATTTCGCGAAACTAGAAAAGAAATGGCAAAATAAATGGGAAAAAGAAAAAGTTTTCGAAGTAGATATGGATAGCAAAAAAAAGAAATTCTATTGTTTAGAAATGTTCCCATATCCATCAAGTCAAGGTCTTCATATGGGACACGCACTAAATTTCGCAATGGGAGATATTTTAGCACGCTACAAAAGAATGCAAGGCTTTAATGTATTATACCCAATGGGATTTGACGCGCTAGGACTTCCAGCAGAAAACGCTGCAATAAAAGCAAACAAACATCCAAAACCGTTTACTCAAAATGCAGAAAAAAATTACATTCGTCAAATGAAAGAACTAGGACTAAGTTACGACTGGTCAAAAACCCTAACCACAATGAGCCCAGAATATTACAAATGGGACCAATATTTCTTCTTAAAATTTTATAAAGCAGGATTAATCTACCAGAAAAAAGCCCCAGTAAATTGGTGCCCAAAATGTAACACAGTTTTGGCAAACGAACAAGTCCAGGGAGGGAAATGCTGGAGACACGAAGACACAAACATTGATATAAAACACCTAAACCAATGGTACTTAAAAACAACAAAATATGCAGACGAACTCTTAAAAGATCTAGAAAAAATTGACTGGCCAGAAAAAATAAAAACAATGCAAAAAAACTGGATTGGAAAGTCACACGGTACAGAAATAAATTTCAAAATCAATAATGAAACTTGGCCAATTTTCACAACCCGCCCAGACACAATTTATGGTGTAACTTTTATGGTCGTTTCAGCAGCCCACGAAAAGCTAATAGATCTTGTAACACCAAAGCAACAACCCGAAATTAAAAAATTTCTAAAAGAAGTAAATTCAGTTTCAGAAAAAGACCTGGCAAACTTAGAAAAAAAAGGAGTCTTTACGGGCTCATACGCAATTAACCCAATAACAAATGAAAAAATACCAGTTTATGCAGGAAATTTTGTCGTCGCAGATTATGGCTCAGGGATGGTAATGGCAGTACCAGCACACGATCAAAGAGATTTTGAATTTGCAAAAAAATATAAAATTGAAATAGAAGTTGTAATTAAAAATCCAAATAGTAAAGAAATTGAAATCACAAGAACAAAAACCGGAAACATAACAAGAACAAAAGAATTAGATAAAGCTTATACTGGAAATGGAAACCTAATCGCTTCTGAACAATTTAGCGGAATGGATAATGAAAATGCAAAAAAAGAAATTACAAAATACTTAACACAAAAAAAACTAGGTAAAAAACAAATTCAATACAAATTAAGAGACTGGGGATTTTCAAGACAAAGATACTGGGGAGCGCCGATTCCAATTATCAACTGTAAGACATGCGGAATAGTGGCAGTCCCAGAAAAAGACTTGCCAATTATCTTGCCAGAAAAAGTAACTTTTGGAAAAGGAAATCCACTAACAACAAACAAAGAATGGATAAGAACAAAATGCCCAAAATGTAATGGAGAAGCAAAACGAGAAACAGAAACAATGGACACCTTCTTTGATTCATCTTGGTATTTTTTAAGATATCCTGATAACAAAAATTCAAAAAAACCTTTCGATAAAAAAATCATAAACGAGTGGCTCCCGGCAGATCAATACATCGGAGGAGCAGAACACGCATGTATGCATTTAATCTACGCCAGATTTTTCACAAAAGCCTTAAGGGATTTGAAATTTTTAGATTTTGACGAACCATTCTCAGCGCTATTCAACCAAGGAATGCTCCACGGACCAGACGGAGAAAAAATGTCAAAATCAAAAGGAAATATAATTAACCCAGATGATATAAGTGCCAAATACGGAATGGATACAGCAAGATATTTCTTATTCTCAATAGCAGAAACAGAAAAAGACAGAGACTGGTCAGAAGACGGAATAAAAAGTGCACTAAAATTCATCAACAAAATCCTCAACACATATAAAGAAGTAGAAAAAGGAAAATCCTCTCAAAAATACGAAACCCTTCTAAATAAAACAATTATTGGCGTAACAAAAGATATTGAAGAATTCAAATACCGAAAAGCAACAATCAAACTAAAAGAACTTTTTGACGCACTTGCAAAAGAAAAATCTGTTTCACGTGAAACCCTAGAAAAATCATTACAACTTTTAAACCCAATATGCCCACACATAACAGAAGAGCTCTGGGAAAAATTAGGCAATAAAGACTTTATATGTAAATCAGTTTGGCCAAAAGCAAAAAAAACACAAAAAAACACAAAAAAAGAAAATATCACTGAAAAACTAATCTCTCAAATAAACCAACTACTTGAAAAAGTTAAAGATAAAGAAAATTTATTCATCTATGTTATGCCCTTTGAACTCGAAAAAATAGACTTAAAAAAAATATCTTCAAAAATAAACAAAAAAATTAAAATTTTTGCAACCAATAATAAAGAAAAATATGATCCAGAAAACAAATCAAAAAAAGCAAAACCTGGTATGCCAAGTATATATCTAGAGTAAACTAAATTCCTAAACCTTTTTTAAGAACATTTTACATATATCATTATGAAGAGGAAAGGTATGATGGGTTACATAATATCAGTTACCGCCATCATCATGGTTTTACTTTTATTTGCATATGGATATTATCTAAATGAATATTCAATAATTGGATATGATTCTGCCAAATCAAATATACAAAAACCCACCGACGACTGCGGAGATAGTACAAAAAACTTCAAATGCTCTATCACACTTCCATATTTTTGTGAAAACGGCCAGTTGCAAGAAAGAGCTTCTATATGTGGATGCAATAAAGATAGCGAGCAAAAAAACGAAAAATGCATCTATGAATACCAAAACCTTCCAAAAAACATAACCCTAGGCTACACAATAAGAGGTAAACACGAAAAAATAAAATTAACCATATATAAAAAACTAGAAGAATACATAAAAAACCTGCCAAAAGAAATTTATTCCTCAGGCCCAGATGGCTCTTCAAGATGGGACTTTAAAAGCCGAAATATAAATGACCCATATCAAAAGAACGCGATAAAAGAACTGGTAATAAAAATACAAAATTTGGCAGAAAATAAAGATGACCAAGCAAGAATAGCTATAAGTCTTGTTCAGAATATCGAATATGGCGCATCAAATAACACAGTATTTTTTAGAGAAAGTGCTACGGGAACGACATACTCAAGATACCCGTACGAAGTCTTATACGAGAAAAAAGGGATATGCGGAGAAAAGTCAGAACTTCTAGCAGTATTATTAGAAGAACTAGGCTATGGGTATGCTCTCTACTATTACGAAACTGAAAACCATGAAGCATTTGCAATTATGTGTCCAAACGAATATAGTAAAGAGCAAAATGAATACTGCTTCATAGAAACAACCGGATCGTCAATAATCACAAATGATAAAAATGATTATCCAAATATAGGGGGCGAATTAAAATCAAGCCCAGAAATTATCTATCAGAAAAACGGAAAGACATTTGGAGAAAACAATATGTATGAATATAAAGATGCTAGAAACTGGATAAAAATAGAAAAACAGCTAAAAGAAAAGCAATTCATAAACATACTTAACAAAAGACTAAGAGACTCACTTGTAATAAAATACGGGCTATAAAAAACTTACGGCAACCAGTTCATCTCAACAAAATTCCCAGTAACAGACTGCATATTTAAAAAAACCTTATCAAACCATACGGTATAAAGATTAAAAAAAATTTTAATGTTTTCATTATCCAAAAAAGAAAGATTATTATTACTTATCACCAATAAAGCAAAAAACAGCAAAACGATTATAACAAATAACAGAATTTTCATATTAATCCAAATACCCAGATACCTTTTCCATGCCTTTATCAACCGATGCCTCAGACTCCGAATCAGTGCTCCAATCCATTTTTATGGCATTACCAGCAATCTTCACAAAGTTACCAGAAACCGAAAAAACCCATGAAAAATAAATTTTACCCGCATTAAAAAGTCCAGAAGGAGTTTTAAAATCAATATTATCTCCTCTAAATATAACAGCAGCTGATAAATAAGAAAACAAAATAATTCCTATTAAAAAAAATGCAAAAACCTTATGCTTCAACCTCTTAGTCTCAATAATTACCCAAATAGCAATAATCAATACCGCCATTATAAATAAAGTCACCCCAACTACCATTATTAATCAAACAAGAATAAGTATAAAAATGTTTTGTAGGCATATGCCCCGATCAAAATTCAAATATTTTCTTTATCTATAAAAACTGCCCCCACCGAACGTCAGCACTTTCACCAATGTCGCTTGCGACCCGAAAGTGCTTGCGCGAGTAGAGATTTGTTCAAATCGAGGTTGGGCTTTTTCAAATTCGCATAGCGAATTTGAAACGCCCCCACCGAATGGGAGACACTTTGGACCAATGTAGAGGGACTCTCATTTATCCCGCATATATATTATTATGATCTTATTCTATCGTTGCTGTTTAGACTTTTTAAGTATTGTCGGTCACAGGATGATGACAGAAAAAGGTTATTTTTATTTGAAAAATGCAACCCCATATTAATTATTCAATTAAACTAGTACCTTCGTTATCTTTTTTATAATCTCTGCAAAAACAAATGTGGCAAACGAGGCAGATAACGGCATAATCCAATCTTTCAAACTCAAGGTTGTAAGTTCAAATATATTCTGAAAAAATGGTATATACATTACACCAAGTGATAAGATAAGTGTGGATACTACTCCAACTACCATTAGCTTATTAGTGAAGAATCCTATTTCAAGTATGGACTCATCCAAAGATCTAAAAACAAAGGGTACAAACAAAATCATACTAATTATCGTGGCAAACGTCAATGTTCTAGCATGGTCAATATTACCCATTGGATTATTAAAGCTAAATATCAGAAAAGAAACTAGTGCCATAAATGTTGCTATGCTAATAATCAATACCAAATTTCTTTTTTTCAATATTTTCTCATTAGGTTTCCTTGGTTTCTTTAGCATAGCTCCGTTCCTTGAAGGATCTAATCCTAAGGCTATTGAGGGCATTATTTCATCAAAGGTATTGATGAATAAAATCTGCAAAGCCAATAACGGCAAAAACTCGAAACCAAGAAACATTATTCCTAAAATTATAAGAATAACTTCAGTAAAATTTCTAGAAATGAGATAGCAAGTAAATTTTTCTATATTATCGTATATAGTTCTGCCTCTTTTTACTGCCTCGGCAATTGTTGCAAAATTATCATCTTGCAGCACCATCACACTAGATTCCTTCGCTACATCAGTTCCACTAATTCCCATAGCAACACCAATATCCGCTTTCTTCAATGCTGGCGCATCATTAACTCCATCTCCTGTCATGGCAACAATATGCCCCTTTTTCTGCAAAGCATTAACAATCCTTAATTTTTGCTCAGGCATTATCCTAGCATAAATAGATATGTCCTCTACGATTCTTTCAAATTCATTTTCATTTAGCTCTTTCAATTCACTTCCAGTTATAGCGCCATCCCTAGTAATTCTTTTAAGTTTTTCATTTTCTAGTTTATCAAATTTTCTAATATCATTTTCATTAAATAATCCAATTCTTTTAGCAATGGCTTTGGCAGTTTCCTCATTATCTCCAGTTATCATCACGGTTCTTATGCCTGCATTTCTACAAGCTTCAATGGCTAGCTTAACTTCCGGCCTAGGTGGATCAATCATAGCAACTAGTCCCAAGAAAACTAAGTCTTGCTCAGTATTCTCAGAAGTTAATGGCTCAGAAAGCTTTTTATGGGCTATAGCAAGAACACGGTAAGCAGAATTCGCAAAACTACTATTTGCTTTTAAAATACTATCTATTTCGCTTTCATCAAGCTTCTCTGCCTTTCCATTCTTTTCAATAAATTTGCATTTTTCTAAAACAAATTCAGGAGCACCTTTCACAAAAGCAATTTTTTTATCCTCCACCTTGCACACAATGGTCATTAATTTTCTTTCGGATGTGAATACTATTTCTTCAATCCTTTGATATTTTTCACTTAACTCATCTTTCCATAAATTAGTTTTTGTACCCGCTGTAACTAGCGCAGCTTCAGTGGGATCTCCAATAATTTCCATTTTATCTCCCACCTTCTCCAAAGAAGCATTATTACATAATAGCGCAGACTTTAGTAATGAATGTAAATTCTGCTCTTTCTCTAAATCTACATTATTTCCACCAATGGAAAATTTCCCTTCAGTGCCATAACCAGCCCCACTTATCTCAAAGATTTTATCATCAGTCCATATTTTTTGCACTGTCATCTCATTTTTTGTAAGAGTTCCAGTTTTATCAGTACAAATTACTGTTGTTGAACCCAAAGTTTCAACCGCGAGCATTTTTCTTACTATTGCATTTTTCTTAACCATGCTATTCATTCCATGGGCAAGAGTTAGAGTCAGAGTTAAAGGTAGTCCCTCTGGAACCGCTGCTACAGCTAGTGCTAGCGTCACTATCAAGAGTTCGCTCATAGGAGCCCCTTTACTAAGGCCTAAAATGAATATAAAAACACTAGCTACTAGTGCAAGTGTTGCCAAATTTCTTGACAGATGTGCAATATTTTTTTGCAGTGGAGTCTTCACGTCTTTCACTTGAATCATTCCAGCGATTTCACCAAGCTTTGTCTTCATTCCCGTTGCAACAACAATAGCCCTACACTTTCCATATGTAATTTGCGTTCCAGCAAAAATAGAATCACCCTCTTTCTTCTCTACAGAAACACTTTCCCCCGTCAATACGGATTCATCAATTTTTAATCCAATTACTTCAAATATTTTTGCATCGGCAGGGATTTTATCCCCCATTTCCAAATATAAAACATCACCAGGAACTATGTATTTTGTCAACAATTTTCTAATCCTACTATCTCTTAAAGCTCTAGAGGTTGGATTCATAATTTTCTTTAATGCCTCCATTGATTTTTCGGCCCTATACTCCTGAAAGAACCCCAGGATTATGACAAAACCTATAATCGCAATAATAACCCAGAAATTAATCACCTCTCCAATAAAGAAAGAAATAAGTGCCGCGGCAATTAAAACAAAAACTATAAAATTTGAAAATTGCCTCAGTAGAACTTTAAATGGTGTTGTCTTCTTTTTTTCTTCTAATTCATTAAACCCATATTTTTCTAATCTTTTTTCCGATTCCTTATCAGTTAACCCATCTTTGGAGCTTTTTAATTTCTTCAGAACTTCCGTTACTTTTAAACTTTCATATTTCATTTTTATCCATTAATATTAAATCATAGAAAACCATATAAACAATTAGAAAAAATATTCCAAAATTCAAGCAGTAAAATATTTGCTGCAAAACTGTTAATTTAATATTTAAAAATAAAATTATTACTATTATTGCCAAAAATAGGATTACATAAAAAATCTTTATTTTAAACATTATCTCCTTCAACTTTCTATCTATTTCCCTCAGCAATAAATATCTTTTTACTTGTGAATATTTTTTTGTATGCATTTTTTCTTTACTTATGCCTCTCTATGTCAGGATGCTCATGACCCAATCTTTTCTTCTCTTTTAAATATTTAATATGCCTCTTTCTCTCCTCTAGAAATTTACTCATATCTAGCCTATATTCACCTATCATTCTTGACGCATGACTTCCTCCCAAAAAATGCGGCATAATTACATATGTTGCACCCTTATTGTACAGTTCATCTGCCGCCTTAACATTATGAGACATGGTAATAATTATTGCGTCCTTATTTATTTGTCTAATTTTACTAACTAATAATAAATTTGTTTCAAATTCGGGAATTGTGGAAACAATCATCTTTGTTTTAGCAAAGTTCAATTCGCTCAAAAATTCATTATCGTCAACATCCCCATATCTACATTTAATTCCCCTTCTAGATAATTCCGAAATAGTTTTTGGATCATAATCCACAACCAAACATCTCCCTTTTATTTTTTTAAACGATTTCAAAAGATCATAACCAATACGATTATAACCTAAAAGAATAATGTCATAATTTTTGGGATTTTCATAACTTGTATTAACTTTTTTTCTCTCAAATATAGAAAGATATTTGGATAAGTAAGAATATATTGTATTTGAATATAATATTAAATATGTTGAACCTGAAATTGTAATTAATCCGACTATTGTCACAAGGGATAATATTTCATTAGTAAGGTGTCCCGCACTAACCCCTAGAGTTATAAGAATCAAAGAAAATTCACTTATTTGAGCAACAGTAAGCCCTGCCTGAAACCCTGTTTTTTTCTTGTATCCAAGAAAGCCCATAAGTGTCATAACAATCAGTGGATTTCCTATCAAGATAAACAAAGAAAATATTATCGCAGGAATAATTAGCTCTCCTATATTTCCAAAAACCATTTGAGATCCAAGAAGCACAAAAAACAAAATGATAAAGAAATCCCGAAGTGGCCTCATTTTTGAACTAATCTCATAATGAAAAGGGGACATAGAAAGAGCAATACCTGCAACCAAAGCTCCTATTTCCATAGAAAAACCTAAGTAATGAAATAATGCTGCCAAGCCCAATCCCCATCCAATTGAGAATAAAAATAAGAATTCTTGAGATTGCGCAAAAAATCTTGATAAATTAGGTAAAACGTAAATACTTATCAAAATAAATCCGCCCATAAGCAATATTCCCATAAAAATACTCACTAAAGATAAATCACTTAAATTTGAACCACTCGCAAAAGAGGAAATCACCATCAAAAGAATTATTACAAAAATATCTTGAACTAATAAAAATCCAACTGATATTTTTCCGTACAATTTATCCAAATCTCTCTTATCGGACAATAATTTCATAATTATAATTGTACTGCTAAACGTTAAAGCAATTGCAATATACAGAGAAACAACAGTCGAAAATCCTAATAACCTACTTATTAAAAAACCGAACAATGACGTAAAAATAATCTGCCCTATTCCAGTTATTAAAGAAACTTTTCCAACTTCTTTTAT